>Ga0302347_1001416_pt1 | contig 28945 bp, 25 predicted proteins | sample PhyWR1_FD_202178 | JGI IMG/M metagenome (GOLD analysis project Ga0302347, IMG submission 202178) | Leaf surface microbial communities from wheat plants in UC Gill Tract Community Farm, Albany, California, United States - DLSL W.R1 (v2)... | ecosystem: Host-associated > Plants > Phyllosphere >...
CTCAGGATCTCGCGGCACTGGTCTCGTCAGCCAGTGCAGCCTCCACCCGCCCACCGGTAACGGTGTTCAGGAGGCCAGATCATGAGATGCCCAAGCTCCCGGTCGTAAAGAGCCGCCAGTCCCGCGCTAGTGGACAACCCTCACAGGTCGCAGGGGCCTTGATCCCTGATAACACTCAACATTCTTGGCGGGATGACGTGGGGAGAAGCTTCAACGTTTTGACTTCGAGAGGAGTTTGATCATGGCGTTGGTCGGTAAACGGGACGGGCGCAATTTTGGCTACGGCCGCCAACTGAGTTATGCCGGGCCACAGGCGTTGAAAGACCTGTTTGGCGGCGGGCATTACGGCACGGTCAAGGCGCACAGTGATCGCTGGCAGGCGTTTGTGCGCTGGTGTCGGTCGGAGGATGGACCAGGGTTTAACGATGCGCGACAAATTGATCGGCAGACCTTGCTGGACTACGCCGGACATCTGCGCCAACAAGTTGAACGAGGTGAGCTGGCCATCGCGACTGCGCAAAACCGGTTGTCCAGTGTGAATCGGACCATGGCCGCGCTTCGCGGTGATCCGTATGTGAAAGTGCCGAGCCCGAGTAAGGCGCTGGGAATGCGGCGCACCAGTGTTCGTCATTCAGTGCCGCAAGGCCAAAACCGCGAACAGGTGAAGCGGATCGTCGACGTGCTCTGCGACCACACAATGCCGCGCGCCGCGGCCATCGCTCAGTTAGCGCGAGCCACCGGTATGCGTTTGCGCGAGGCCATTTTGGCCGACCTTCCCCGTCTAAAACGTGAGGCCGAACAGTACGGCAAGATCAACATCCAGGATGGCACCAAAGGTGGCCGTTCAGGTGCGTCGGCACCTCGCTGGATTACGGCAGATGATCATATTCGTGACGCCCTGAGGTTTGCCGAACAGGTCTCGCCCGAGGGTAGCCGCAACCTACTTGCACCGAACGAACGCTACCTCGATTTCTTGCAGGGAATCGTCTGCCCCGCACGGGTTATTCTCCATAAGCATGACCTCAAAGGCTTCCACGAATTGCGGGCCGCCTATGCTTGCGAACGCTATGAGCAAATCACCCACCATCCCGCCCCCATCAACGGAGGCCATTGCTATCAACTCGACCGACGCCTAGATCAGGAGGCCCGAGTGCAAATCAGCTATGAGCTGGGGCATGGTCGTATCAACGTGGTTTCGGCTTACATCGGGGGTCGAGCATGAGCACGGCATTCGATATGAATCTGTTCCTGGCGGGCGTCCTGACCGGGTCGCATACCACGCGCCAACGCCACCTGCGTCAGGCGAAGGCTATCCAATCAGCAACCGCTGAGCGCTGGCAACGCGACAATCCATGGACTTGGCAGAGAAAACACCTTGCGTGGTTTTTGAATCACCACCTAAACCAGCACACTGAATCGACGCGCTATTACTATTTGCTGACCATGCAATTACTCACTCTTCGCTTAGGAAAACCCTGGCAGTTCAACCGCTAAACGAAGGTCAGAAAACGGCCGATTCTGTTGAAAAAGTCGATCATGGTTTCCACGGCAGAAAAGTACGCGTCCGAGATTGAAATCTTTACTTTTGGCAGAGGTTTCCAGACGCAGATTTCACGCAGCAGCGTGCAAAAATGGCGTTCTCACTAGGCAATGGCCAAGCAGTTTTGGATAACCGACTTTTTCAACAGAATCGGCCAAAAGCAGTCTCTCGTGAGTGACCGCTCGCCCAAAAGCGGTCGGCACGAAGCTCAATTATCTTTAAGCTTTCCAACAGCGATTGCGCGCGGGATTGGCTTTTGTACGAAGCGCTTTTGAGCCGTCGAGCACTCCTACATTCCGGCTTCGGAATTCTGGCTTATGAGCAAAGGCGTATCACATGGATTCGACCCGAGGCATACTGGCGGCCAAGTGCCACCCCAGCGTATGCTGGTATATGTTATGACGCTGAGTTTCAAGATCACACACCGAAATCAGATCTAAAAAGGTCGAGTTCCAGGGAAGGGCATATGCCATACGAAATTCATCATTGGGAAGATATCGCGGGCGATTTTGAGCGGGGCACCGCTATCATCGGCAACGGTGCAAGTATCGCAGTCGATACTGGCTTCGGTTACGGGTCTCTATTAGAAGAAGCACGCAGGCTCAACCTGTTCACTGCGGAGGTCGAGGAACTCTTCAGGTCGTTTGATACGGTGGATTTTGAATTGGTGCTGAGGCTTGTTTGGCACGCGACCAAGGTCAATGCTGCTCTCACCATCCCAGATGGTCTAACGCGTCGGGTTTACCAAGATGTTCGACGAGCGCTCATCGAAACCGTACGCGAAGTGCATCCAGATCATGGTGAAGTGGCCTCTCGTTTGCCAAGCATGTATGGCTTCCTGAAGCAGTTCAGTACGGTGTTGTCGCTGAATTACGACCTTCTCGTTTACTGGACAATGACATACGGACTAGACGTTCCAGACCGTCACCAATTCAAGGACTGTTTCGTAAATGGGCAGTTTGATGATGACTGGGCACGCTTTAGAGAACCCTTTCGGGAGCGGACAAATACTCTTGTTTTTTACCCCCACGGCAGCTTGGCGCTGTGTCGTGACGTTGTAGACAACGAAAGCAAAATACATGACCAGGGTGCTGGACTTCTCGAGGCGATTCTAAATGCGTGGATCAGGGGCCGTTATATCCCTCTTTTTGTGAGCGAAGGAACTGCGGCACAGAAACTATCGGCGATCCAGAACAGCTACTACCTCTCTACCGTGTATCGAGAGGTCATCCCCTCGTTGACCGGAAGTCTCACCCTCTTCGGATGGGGATTAGGGGAGCAGGAAATGCACTTACTCCAACGACTTGGTCGAGCGAATGTGACCCGAGTTGCATGCTCGGTCTATGCAGGCAACCAGCGGTATTGCGATGGAGCATATCGAACTCTCAGAGATCAGCTAGGTGAGGTCGAGGTCGTATTCTTTGACAGCGCGACTGCTGGGTGGGCGGTCGACGCATAGCTGTTAACAACTGATGCCGACTTGGCCACGACTGCCCTACAACTCTACTCGCTCCTGATATTTATGAGCCGATGCTTGTCTCAAGGTCTACCTCTGCGATCATCATCGTCCATGGCGACGGGGTAGGAATGAGAACACCAGCAGGTTGTTAAGGCAGTACTTCCCGAAAGGAACCGACCTAGCTGATCACTCGCGAGACACGCCCAATGAAGTGGTTTGGGAGCTAAATAGCCGTCCTCGGAAAACACTAAGCACTAAATACGAAATATGCTCACTGAACAACTTAGTCAGTCTGCTGCGTCGTCCGGTTGAATTAACAGCCAAGAGTGGTCATTCAGATGAGTCTCCAAGCAGCCCACTTCCTGTTTGGTCATGCGAAGCTGAAAGCACCGTAAGGTATCTAAGGGATCAAGGGTAAATTTCCTGAAAATGCTGGAACAAAGTGATGTCAAAGTACCCGACAGTAGTCTGTCACCTTGTTGTCATAGTAGGCTTCAGGTTATGGCCTCCGTACAGAGGCTGAATATGCGACCAGCGAATAGGAAACCAAACTTTTCCAGTAAAATTCCTTGCTGATTTTTACGACGGGAGGCTTATGCAAAGTCCATATAAGGATGACTTCAGAAATTTTGGTTTTTTATCAGCCGAGGCTGATCAGATGAGAGCTTCGCAACGGCACGATCTCTCTCCAAAATTTCTCGAATTACAGCAACATGTAATGAACGCTCTGGATGTGTTAGAGGTTACTGCACTGGAACGTGAGGATGAATTTTGGTGGGCCGCAATAGGATTGTGGGTAAGAACTCTTGAAGCCTGTCAGGGTGCCATCAGACTGGCTGATCTGGGTATGGCTTCATCCGCAGTTTCGGTCTTGCGTACTGCATACGAATGCCTTTTCTACGCAGCTGCTTTGTGGCGAAAGCCAGAGAGACTAAAAGATTGGAAAGAGTGGACCGAAAAAGAACAAAGGACACAAGTAAAAGGAGTGCTTAAGGAGGGTAAGAGTACATTTACAAGCATAGAAATTGAAAATATGGAACTTCTTCTCGATTCACTGACAGATGGCAAGAAATGGTCTGCATATGACGCAGCCAATGACTCTGGCCTTTTGCTTGATTATCAGGTTTCCTACAGAGGGCTTAGCCTCATCGGAGCACATGCGACTGCTGTCAGTGTAGGTTGCTACTTCGAGAAAGATACAGAAGGCAAAACCAAAGCTACTATCAAGCCAGATTTTTCGCAGTTCAGTTTCATTTGTATAAGCGTGAAAAAATGCTTGGATATAGCAATCGAAAGGCTATGTGAGTCTTCTAAGGTAATTACTCCCTAGGTTGATGAGCTGAGATAGAGCAAGAGCTATCGCCCAGCAGAGCCAGAATTAAAATTCAACAACCAGGATCGCTCGCTCACATCAAGAGGCTGGTGAAAGCAGTGTTTAACCACCACCCAGTTTTTTTGATGCATTTATTTTGACAAATTCGTTTAGGATAGATTTATGAAGCCATGTATGCTTTACGATTGAAGTTTAATGTCTATCCCTTATACGACTTCCGTTAGCCACGGCGACCTGACCATTTAGTCTTTACGCAAATTCTTACATGGAGCAAGTATGACACAGAAAACAGGCAACGAATATATAGATCGCATGGCAGACGACAACGACCTCTGCATACCCGTCATAAATCAAAAACAAATCTACGATTTGCTCGCCAATGTTGATGCCATGATCAAAGCGATGGGCTTCTCTGATTATTCCAAACCCAAGACGATCTTAGACCTCGATCAACTACAGGTTTTAGACTACTCCAAGCTACCCTCTCTTTTGCCAGAACAAATAAATTATATAAATAAATCATTAGGAAAAGTAAAAGCGGACCCACAAGATCTGATTTTCTTTGGGTTGCGCTCTCTGGTTTCGCTAAAATTGGAGAGCCTTATCATCAAATCAAGGCAGCCGCTTATGCGATGCTCGAACAAACCGAACATCGTGAGGTAGGCCGACCGGCGTATTAGGTCCGCTATCAATGATTTGTATTCGAGTCTAACTTCGTCATCGTCATATCCGACACACGACCCACAAGAATAGTATGTTCGAGTACGTGGATAGCTTTCTCCATTCTCATCATACGTCTCTTCTTCAAACTCGCCTTCTTCCACTGCATCAGATTCATCTGCTGCATTTACTGCGAGTTGCACATTCTTTTCGGCCTGTTCGCCAAGCATTTTCATAATTGAAATAGATGAGGTCAATTCGAAGAGCTTGACGCTAAACATAAAATCCAAAATTGCCATGGTTATTCCTCTTGGAGTGTTCAAAATTCGTAAAGCTACGCAGACGCTTTTGAACATTCGGAATCTGTTCTGAACCAAATCTGAAACCATTATGAACACGTTCAGAGTCAAATCTGAAAGCTTTCAAAACGTGGTCTGAGGCTTGTAACTACGATGTGCTCGTTTCGGCCTGGTGGGGCGTCGTGAGGCTTGATTTACGTGTGTTCTTGATAAACATCGCGGTTCCTCCGTGGCGCATATCGATCTCGAACAGCTCAGACATGCGAATGAGATCGCCCAGAGTACGATGCCCGTAATTGACTGCTGAGAACGAGCTGTTGTTACGGATGAATTGACCGACCTGACTGAGATGGGACCACCCTGCATCGTCTGCGGTTTTCTCTGCTGCTGTCCTCAGCAATCGGACAAGGGACGTGTCGCTGCGCAGCTCGTTCCGGGTTCGCTTCGTGGATAGCGGTGGATCGCCCTCGGCAGCTTTCTCCTGATCGTCGCTCATCAGGTTCTCTGTGTAGATAAACTGAGAGCAGGCATCTACGAACGGCTTGGGAGTCTTCTTCTCGCCAAAGCCATACACTGGCAGGCCGCTTTCAAGCAGTCGCAGCACAAGCGGGGTGAAGTCACTGTCGCTGGTCATGAGTGCGAAAGCATCGACGTTTTTGCTGTACAGCAAGTCCATTGCGTCAATGATCATTGCAGAGTCAGTGGCGTTCTTGCCTTTCGTGAAAGCGAACTGCTGCATGGGTCGAATAGCGTAGGGGTGGACCTTCTCGACCCAGCCTGCAAGGTGCGGAGAACTCCAATTGCCGTGAGCGTGCCTGATGTTCACCATGCCATATTTGGCAAGCTCATCGAGCACACCGCCGATAGCGGCGTGGCTAACGTTGTCGCAGTCAATCAGCAGTGCTATCCGTTTCGACTCCACGATGAATCCTTATCAGTCTCGATGAGTCGCCACTATGTCATCAGGCAAGCACGGCCTTCAAGACTCAGTGCTGGCCTGTGGTGCGGCTGGAGTTGGGACACTCACGCCAGACATTTCATTTTTCACAGTCGATGTGCAGTGTCGTCGTAAGCGGGCTTTTTCTCTATCGCTGCGCTGGTCCCTCAGGCCGACATGGAGACGTGCTTCGGGTCGATTGCAGCCCTTCGCGTCAGGCTGCTATCGGCCATCTGCTGCCTGCCGCCACGGCAGCTTTTGGCAGATTCCTGCCTATTCTCTACGGAAGGGATGATCGACAACGTTCAAATTCAGGAGGTTTACCATTCGTATGTGGCTCTGAATTACTTACAGACCGACAATGTGCTGACATCTAAAAAATCCCGAATTCGATTCCACCGAACGCCATAACTAGCTGATTTATTTATAGTTACTAGTTGGGGTACGTCGAATTTTCCAACGAACTCCAGACGCCCGAAAAACCTAGTCTCGCCGAAACATACCGTTCGTCTGGTGCCGGCACCATACGCAACACCAAAAGAGGCTCACCGAAAGGTGGGCCTTTTTTGTTTCCAGGGTTTGATAAAAGCGCAAAGTCCGCTCTCCCGCCACAGAAACACCCTTGCATAAACACTCTGCCATCACAATAATGCGATCGATTACCAATTACATTTTGGTCGCATCATCATGTCGGCGCTCGATCATTCAGTTCTTCATCGGTTGTACAGCGAACATAACGGCTGGCTAAAAGGCTGGTTGCGCGTGCGGCTGGGCAATGCGGCGGATGCTTCCGATCTGGCCCAGGACACGTTCCTGCGGGTCATGACTGCCCGCCATGACACTCCTATCCGCGAGCCGCGAGGTTATTTGAGCGCCATAGCCCGTTCATTGCTGATCGACAAAGTGCGCCGCCGCACCATTGAACAGGCTTATCTGCAGGCTTTGGCCCTGAAACCTGAACCTGTGGATATTTCTCCAGAGATACGCCTTTCAATTATCGAGACGCTGGTTTCAATCGACGCCTTGCTCGATGATCTGGGCAGCAGAACCCGGGAGATTTTCCTCGCAGTGCAGCTAGAGGGCTTGAGTTACGTGGCCACCGCCGAACGTTTCGAGGTATCGGTCACTACGGTTAAAAATCATTTGATCCGAGCCATGACCCGCTGCCTGCTGCTGGTCGACAATTGATGTCTTCTTCCCCGGACCTCAAGGCGCTCGAGGCCGCTGCCACCTGGTATGTACAGCTTAACGACGGCACCCACGACGAGGCCCGCACCCGTGACTGGCAAGCCTGGCTGACCTCCTGCCCCCAGCATGAAGCGGCCTGGGCACGGCTTGAAAGGTTCCAGCGCCAATGGGCATTGATGCCTCAGGAGGCCGCCCTCTCCAGCCTCGATGCTGCGAAAACTCAACGCCGAGATGTGCTGAAAATCCTTGGCATGCTGCTGGCCGTTGGCAGCGGCACATGGCTGGCTGCTGAGCAGGTGCCCTATCGCTCGATGCTTGCCGGACAACGCACTGGCATCGGTGAGCGGCGTTCGCTGCGCCTGGACGATGGCTCGCTGCTGGAACTCAACGCCAACACGGCGCTGGATATCCATTTCGATGCCAGACAGCGGGTGATTCGTCTGCACCGTGGCGAAATCCTGATTCAGACCGCCAAAGACCCGGATCAGCGCCCCTTTATCGTGCATACCGAGGACGGCAGCGTACGCGCCCTTGGCACCCGTTTCAGCGTGCGGCAGTTGCCCGATCACACACGAGTCGGCGTACTGCAATCCGCCGTGGAAATCCGCCCGCTCGAGCTGATCCATCAGGCCCTGCGCCTGGAGGCCGGGCAACAAGTCACTTTCGATAGCGATGCAATCGGCAGCGTTCAGCCTTTGCCTGCGGCTTCAACCGCCTGGACACAAGGGATGTTGAGCGTGGATGACTGGCGCCTGGGCGATTTTGTCGAGGAGTTGGGCCGTTATCGTCCGGGTGTGCTGCGCTGTGCCACAGCTGTTGAGAACTTACGGATCTCGGGAGCTTTTCGTATCGATGACACCGAAACGGTGCTGGAGAATCTGGGCAAAACCCTACCGGTAAAAGTTCGTTTCCTGACCCGCTACTGGGCCAGCATCGAACCGGCATAAGCTCAGGCACAAATGGTTTGGATTTAACCTTGCTGATTTCGATTCTCATCCGTCAATGACATAAGCCGCGACTACAGCGCGTTTGTGCCATGACCACGCAAGGATCATCGAATGCCCCCGCTCCCCCTCAATGCCACCACCCAAATAACCCGCGCTGTGCGCCTGGCGGTATTCGGCGCTGCCCTCGCCAGCCTGTCCGGCCTGGTGCTGATACCCGCTCAGGCAGCGGCGCAAAGCCAGACGTTGTACCAGATTGCGGCAGGCCCGCTGGGCAGCGCCCTGACCCAGTTTGGTGTGCAGGCGGGAGTGACGATTTCGTTTGATACCGAACAGGCCCGTCACCTCAAGACCGGCGGGCTTGAAGGCTCATACAGCATCGAGGAAGGCCTGGACCGCTTGCTGGCCAATAGCGGTTTGCACGCCGAGCGCCAGAGCAACGGGGGTTATGTACTGATCGCCAGCAACAGGGAAGCCGCGCTGGAGCTGGGGGCCACTCAGGTTGTCACCAACCAGTTGGGCACCGTGACCGAAGGTACGGGTTCCTACACGCCGGGCGCTATCGCCACGGCCACCCGCTTGGTGCTCACGCCCCGGGAAACCCCGCAGTCGATCAGTGTGATCACCCGCCAGCATATGGATGACTTTGCCCTCGACAATGTCGACGACGTGATGCGCCATACACCCGGCATTACCGTATCGGCCTACGACACCGACCGAACCAACTACTACTCCCGCGGTTTCTCGATCAACAACTTCCAGTACGACGGCATCCCCTCTGCCGTGCGAAATGTTGCCTATTCAGCGGGCAACACCCTGAGCGACATGGCCATCTATGACCGTATCGAGGTGCTCAAGGGCGCCTCCGGTCTGCTGAGCGGGGCGGGCTCACTGGGCGGCACCATCAACCTGGTGCGCAAAAAGCCCACCCGTGATTTCCATGGCCATATCACCGCAGGCGCAGGCTCGTGGGACAACTACCGTACTGAAGTGGACCTCAGCGGCCCGCTGACCGAAACCGGCAATGTACGCGGTCGTGCGGTGGCGGCCTATCAGGACCGGCAATCGTATATCGACCGTTACTCCAACCAGAGTTCGGTGTTCTACGGCATCCTCGAAGTCGACCTGACGCCAGACACCTTGCTGACCGTGGGCGCCGACTATCAGGACAACAAACCCCAGGGTTCCACCTGGTCGGGGAGCTTCCCGCTGTACAACTACGCGGGCGAAATCAACAGCGCCAAACGCTCGTTCAGCAACGCCACCGACTGGAGCAGCTGGCAGCAATACACCCGCACCGTGTTCGCGACCCTGGAACAGGACCTGGGTAGTGGCTGGGTGGGCAAGCTGCAACTGGACCACAAGATCAATGGCTACGATGCCCAACTGGGGGCCATTCAGTTCAACCAGCCTGCGGCTGATGGCACCGCCAAGATCAACGCTCAACGTTACAAGGGCGAAACCACCAGCGACGCGGCCGACCTGTATGTCAGCGGCCCCTACGAGTTTCTCGGCCGTGAACACGAGCTGGTGCTGGGCGGCTCCATCAGCACCGCCAACTGGAAAGGCAAAGGTTATTGGGACGTGACCTTCTCCACACCTAACCTTGTCGATTACTTCAACTGGGACGGGCATCTGGCCAAACCCGACTGGGGTAACGCTTCGCAAATCAGCGATGACACGGTGCGCCAGACCGGCATGTATGCAACCACTCGCCTTAATGTCACCGATGAGCTGAAGGTGTTTCTGGGCGGGCGGGTAGTCGACTACACCCTCACCGGCACCACCAATACCTATCGGGAATCTGGACGTTTGATTCCCTACGCGGGCATCACCTACGACCTGACCGACTACCTGACCGCATATGCCAGCTACACCGATGTGTTTATGCCCCAGGAGTTCTACAACCTGGATCGCAACAGCAAGATGCTGGACCCGGACGAGGGTGAAAACTACGAGATCGGCCTCAAGAGCGAGTTTTTCGATGGCCGTCTGAACGCCAGCCTGGCGTACTTTGAGGTCAAGGAAAGCAACCGGCCCATCCCCGACGATGCCTGGAACAACCTGCAACCCACCCCGCCCAACTACGCCTTCAAGGGTACTGCGGCAAAAACCAGGGGCTACGAGCTGGAGATCTCCGGTGAGCTGAGCCCTGGCTGGAGCTTGCAGGCCGGGTACACGCACAAGGTGGTGCGCGATGACACTGGCAAAAAGATCTCCACCTTCGAGCCCGAAGACCAGCTCAACTTCTACACAATCTACAAACTCAAGGGCGACCTGAACAAGGTCTCCGTGGGCGGTGGCGCACGCTGGCAGAGCACGGCCTGGCAGGAAATGTACAACGGCCCCAAGGACAGGTACGAAGACTTCTCGCAAAAACCCTACTGGGTGGTGGACCTGATGACCCGTTATCAATTCACCGAAAACCTGTCGACCACACTTAACGTCAACAACGTTTTCGACAAGTACTACTACACCAATATCGGCTTCTATAACTCGGCGATTTACGGCGAACCACGCAACTTTATGCTGACCACTCGCTGGGACTTCTGACCCTGCAGGAGCGAGCACGCTCGCGAAGGTCTGTAGAGCTTCGCGAGCAGGCTCGCTCCCACTATTTTTCGGCTTCTGCGGCCTACGCTTGTTGCAGGACTTTCAATGCTGCCGAGGCCAGAAATCCTGAACGGCTCTTTTGCTCAGGATGATGCTTCACATACTCATCGATCCGATTCAGCAAGCTCCCGGGCAAGGTGATATTCAGCTTTTCCGCCTTTGCGAGGTATCTGGTGATATCGATATCGACCAGTGCCCATATGCAGCCTTCATACTCAGGGTTGGATATATGAGTGCTTATCGCCAGGGCGAATAGCTTTGGGTAAAGCATGCTCAAACCCTCCACAGGGCTGGCTAAAGCAGCCTGCTCGTCAAAGCTGAGCTTGCTTCAAAATACTGTTGATCGTTTCGGTCAGTAAATCTTTCTTCGGATGAGGAATCGTTACCAGCCCAGGCTTCGTCGGGGGCTAAAGTGGTGATGATTTCCCTTGCTCCGTACCAGATACCAACCGTCACCTTCTATTGCGGTTATCAGCTGTCGGCTATTCAAATTCGCCACCTTCAATAGTGGTTGCTATAACCACCAAATTCAAAAAATGTCATCTGCAATCAAGGCTCCTGCAGTCATTGCCCATGGATACCTCCTGACAGATGACCCCACATCATCTGTACCGTGAATAACCATCCTTTGTCAGCCCACGGAGATGTAACCTCTAATTGCCGGAAGCAAAGTGACGTCGATCACTTATTTCAACAATAAAAGCGCTTCCCGGAGTACCTCCCATGCACAGCGGTCCCACTCTTTTGCTGGTGTTGTTTTGCGCCATCGCGCTCATCATTTTCCTTATCGTCAAAGTCCGCGTTCATGCTTTTTTGGCCCTGACCGCTGCAAGCTTTATGGTGGGGATCGGGTCAGGCATGCCGTTGGTAAAAATTGCTTCGTCATATGAAGCTGGCGTTGGCGGAACCCTCGGGTTTCTGGCAACGATCATTGGCCTGGGCGGGATACTAGGCAAGATGCTGGAAGAGTCCGGCGGCGCGGAGCGTATCGCTCAGACGCTGTTGCGCGCTCTGGGCAAGGAGCGCGCATCGTGGGCCATGATGCTGGTGGGCTTTATTGCCGGCATCCCGGTGTTTTTCGAGGTCGGGTTTGTACTGCTGATTCCGCTGATTTATGTGGTCGCCAAAGAAACCCGCATCAATCTGCTGTACCTGGGCGTGCCGCTGGCCGTGTCACTGATGGCAGTTCATTGCATGCTGCCGCCCCACCCGGCCGCGATGGCAATTACCGGGATGCTGGGCGCCGATGTCGGCAAAGTGATCATGTATGGCCTGATTGTGGCGCTCCCGACCGCCATTATTGCCGGGCCGCTGTGGGTCAAGCTGGTGTGCAAGACAGAAGCCCCGGCTACTCAGGAAGCGTTTTTGAACGAGCATTGCGATGACAGCAAAACCCGTGACCTGCCGGGCCTTGGCGTGACTCTGCTGACCATCGCCCTGCCGCTGTTGCTGATGATCGGTAAAAGTTTCGCTGCCAGCCTGCCCCATGACTCCACAGCATTCAGCGTGATTTCATTTCTCGGCACACCGCTGATCGCCCTGTCGATTGCCGTGGTATTCGCTTATTGGGCACTGGGCTTGCGCCGCGGTTTGTCCATGCCTGACCTGCTGGCTTACACGCAAAAAAGTTTTCCACCGCTGGCCAGTATCCTGCTGATCATCGGTGCCGGTGGGGCATTCAACGGCATTTTGATCGACAGTGGCGTGGGTAACGCGTTGTCCGCCTCGTTGACCCAATTGAATATGAACCCCATCGTGCTGGCATGGCTGGTGGCCGGTTTGATGCACTTCGCGGTCGGCTCGGCAACGGTAGCCATGATCAGCGCCGCAGGCATGGTATTGCCGATGCTGGGAGCTCACCCGAGCGTGAGCAAGGAGATCATTTGTATCGCTATCGGCGCCGGGGCCATGGGCTGGACCCATGTCACCGACTCGGCCTTCTGGGTGGTCAAGGAGTACCTGGGTGTGTCCCTGACCGACGCCTTGAAAACCTTCACCACCGCCACGGTACTGGCTTCGACGATCGCGCTGGGACTGACCCTGCTGCTGTCGCGCTTTGTTTGATTCAACCCGTATCTTCAGACTTATCGTTTAAAGGACCACGTCATGATTTTGGGCAGAACACTTGAAAACTGGTGCGCCAGCTACCCGCTGATCCGCGAGCTGGTCGCGCTGCAAGAAACCACCTGGTTCAACCCTGGGGTGGCGCCGGTGGCGCAGGCGCTTGCCGATACAGGCCTGACCAGTGCCGATGTGGCCGATGCCAGTGCACGCCTTGGGCGGTTTGCTGCCTACCTGCGGGTTGCCTTCCCTGAGACAGAGGGCAGTGCTGGCATTATCGAGTCGGATATCCTGCCCATGACGCATCTGCAGCCATTGCTCGGCGAGCGTTACGGACAAAGCCTGAACGGCGCGCTGTGGCTCAAGCGCGACAGCCATCTGCCCATCTCCGGCTCGATCAAGGCCCGTGGCGGGATCTACGAAGTGCTCAAGCATGCCGAAGACCTGGCCCTGGCCGGTGGCCTGCTAAAACTCGACGACGACTACACGCTGCTGCATAGCGACAAGGCCCGGGCCTTTTTTGGCCAGTACAAAATCGCCGTCGGCTCCACCGGCAATCTCGGTATGTCGATCGGCATCATGGGCGCAGCACTGGGCTTTCAGGTGACCGTGCATATGTCGGCAGATGCCCGGCAATGGAAGAAAGACAAGCTGCGCTCCCACGGTGTGACAGTGGTCGAGTACGAAAGCGATTACAGCGTGGCCGTGGCCCAGGGTCGCCAGCAGGCGGAGTCCGACCCGACCTGCCATTTCGTCGACGATGAAAACTCGGTCAATCTGTTCCTCGGCTACGCGGTGGCCGGTGAGCGTTTGAAACAGCAATTCGCCGCAGCGCAAATCACCGTGGATGCCCAGCATCCCCTGTTTGTGTACCTGCCTTGCGGCGTCGGTGGCGCACCCGGCGGCGTGGCTTTTGGCCTGAAACTGGCCTTCGGTGATGCGGTGCATTGCATCTTCGCCGAACCGACTCACTCGCCCTGCATGCTGCTGGGTGTGTACACCGGGATGCACGACGAAGTCAGCGTGCAGGATTTCGGCATCGATAACGTCACCGCAGCAGACGGCCTCGCCGTGGGTCGCGCTTCCGGCTTTGTCGGTAAAGCCATGCAGCGCATGCTTGACGGTTTCTACACCGTCAGCGACGAAGAAATGTACAGCCTGCTGGCCCTGATGGAATGCAGCGAAGGCTTGCGCCTCGAGCCTTCCGCATTGGCAGGTGTGCCGGGCATTGCCCGGGTGCTGGGCGAGCAGCAAGGCTATCTGGCCCGCGCAGGCCTGAACCCGCAAGCCATGAACAATGCCACCCATCTGATCTGGGCAACAGGCGGCAATATGGTGCCTGCTGACGAAATGGACGCCTATCTGGCCAAGGGCCGTGAGTTGCTGGGCTGATTCACGGGCAAACGGGATGTGGCAAGATGCAGCCATTGCCACATCCCGCCAGACGTCAGCCTTGGGCTTGAGGGAATACTGTCGTGCTCAACTTGCCTCCGCGAATCAGCTCCAGACTCAACAGCAGCCAGTTCGCCAACCTGCATACTTTTTTGGTGGCCGCCCGTCATCTGAGTTTTGCCCGTGCGGCGCAGGAACTGTGCCTGAGCGCCAGCGCCGTCAGCCACCGTATCAGTCGGCTGGAAGCTGCGTTAAGCATGAAGCTGTTCCAACGTCTTACCCGTCAGGTCAGCCTGACTGACGAAGGCGAGCGAATCTTCGAAATCCTCCAGAGTGCGATGGGCGAATTGTCCGAAGCACTGGAGCAATCATCCGAAGCGGAAATTGCCGGTTCCATTGCACTCTATGCCAGGCCTTCGGTGGCCCAGTGCTGGCTGGTGCCACGGCTGGCCGACTTTATCGAGCGCTACCCGCTGGTTTCACTGGACCTGCGCGTAGGCAATGACAATGTCGACTTTCGCACCCGCAAGATTGACCTGGCCCTGTACTACGCCAACGGCGAGTTTCCCGGACTGACCAGCCACCGACTGATGCGTGAGCAAATGGCGCCGGTGTGCAGCCCGGAATATGCACAACGCTATATGCTTTGGGACAACCCGCAGAACCTGGCCAACTGCACCACCTTGCACGACTCCCTGGCCTGGGATCATGCCGCCTACGATGCCGAATGGACGCTGTGGGCCGAGCAACAAGAGCTGCTGGCGGCACTGCCCAAGCGCACCCTGACTTTCGACCGCTCCGACCTCTGCGTAACAGCGGCCATGAGCCACGCCGGCATCGCCATCGGGCGCCAGCAACTGGTGCAAAAGCGGGTTGATCGCGGCGAACTGGTGCTGCCTTTTGGCGGTTTCAGCCAGTGCGGTCACTACGACTATTATCTGGTTCACCCACCGCTCGGCACGGTACCCAAGCGCTTGCAAGTGTTTATAAACTGGTTGCACGAATGCGCGCAGGAGGGTGAGGGGTTTACCTAGAAGCGGCCAGCAAACCCGTATAGTCGTGCTCTACGCCTGCAAAAACGCCCCGAACCAGTCGGGGCGTTTTTTATTCAGATGTCCAACCTGTTTAACAGGTCAGTAGCATCAGAAAATGCTGATCGGGTAATCAACAAATACGCGAACTTCGTTGCCGCCGACGTTGTATTCGCTGGCGTTGTTCGACACACGCAACCACGAACCACGCAGACGCACGCTCAGGTCTTTGACCGGGCCGCTTTGTACAACGTACTTGGCCTGGTTGAAGATCTCGCGCTCGGTGCCACGGCCACGGTCGGAACCGTCGTCGATGTTGGTGCCGCGTACGTAGGCGATGTTGTAGGTCAGGCCCGGAATGCCAACGGCACCGAAGTCGAAGCCATAACCCAACTGCCACGAACGTTCGTCTTTGGCGTTGAAGTCGGACCAGTAGGAGTTGGCCAGCAGGATGGTGTTGCCGCCATCGCCCACGCCGCCGGCATTGCGGTAGCCGCCGTACGGGTAGCCGATTTCGCCAGTGCTGCTCTGGTAAGCCAGAGTCACAGTGTGCGCGCCAAAGCCGTAGGTGGTTGCCAGGCTCCAGATCTTGTTGTCCTGGCCGTCAACCTTCAGCACGTCACGGGCATAATCTTCTTTGACGTGGGTACGGTAGCCGTTGAAGTCAAACGTCAGGGACTGTTTGTCTTGCAGCGGCAGTGCGTAGGTCACGCCCACGTATTGCTTGTTCAGCTCGTCTTCCATCTCGGAGCCGTACAGGGACGCCGACAGGTTGTCGGTGAACTTGTAGCTACCGCCGAATACGTTGATGCTTTTCAGGTCGCCGCTGTCGCGCGCTTCAGCACTTTTACGCGACTCTGCGGTGAAGCGACCGACGTTGATTTCCAGACCGTTGATCTCCTTGGAGGTCAACAGGGTGCCAGTGAAGCTTTCTGGCATCAGACGCGAATTGTCGTACATCAGTACCGGCAGAGCAGGCATTTGATCGCCGTACTTGAGCACGGTGTTGGAGACTCGAAACTTCACTGCAGCGCCGGCTTTGGCGATGTCGTCAGCCGCTTTGCCGCTGGCGCCCTGCTTGAAGAAGTCGATACCGCCCGCGCCGCTTTTGCCACGGCCGCCATCCAGACGCAGTGCGTAGATGCCGAAAGCATCCACACCCACACCTACGGTGCCTTGGGTGAAGCCCGAGCTGAACGTGCCGAGGAAACCCTGGCCCCACTCTGCTTTATCTTGTTTGCCATTTTTGTAGTCACGGCTGATGTAGGCGTTACGCGCCAATACATTCAGGTGGCTGTCTTCTACAAAACCTTTTGCGTCAGCTTGATCGTTAGCCATGGCCTGGGTAGCACTGAGTACGCCCAAAGCGAGCAGACCTATCCGTTTGTTCAACATATTATTTTCCTTATTTCTGAATAGAAGCGCTCTGTGGGTATCAAGCTGAAACATTGAGTGGTGGTTGCTTCACACAAACAAAAAAGACCTGCGCGAAGACTCGGTACAGGTCTTTCAGATAATGGTGTAAGGCTTATCGCCACAGGCGTTGGCGGGAATCCTAGCTGCCGTGAAGGCGATGTGTCAATTTCGTGAAAAAATTGTTAACTAGCGAAATTTTGACTGAAGTGTCAATAATTGTTACTCGCAGCCATCCACACCACAGGCTGGGGCTGAAACGTTTACGTCCTCGGCGACCACTCCATCGCGCTGGCGCAGCCAGGCAGCAAAGGCTTCGGGCTTGCCCAGATAAGGTCCCAGATCGACCAACTGATACTCACCGGACTGCTCCAGCACCACGGTCGGAAAGCCCTGCCCGCCGACTCGCGACAATAATGCTCGACTGGCCTTGAAGTGCGCCTGTGTCACATCGCCACTGGCCGCATCGAAGGCCTGCCGAAAACCATCAGCGTCCAGGCCCATCTCAGCCGCCACTGCCATCAATACGTCCCTGTCAGCAATCCGCCGCCCCTCTGCGTAATGCGCCGTTTGCAGGCGCCCCAACAGTTCAAGGCCGCGCTCGGCGGATTGCTCGGCGGCCAGTACCGCCGTGGTCGGCGGCGCCGAATCAAATACCGCTGTAGTGTCGCGCAGTAAACCTTCGAAGTACGCCTCACCAAATGGCTGCCCGGTGTATTGGGCAATGCGCTGGTCATGGGGCATCACGTAATCGCGCAGTTGCGCCGACACCGTCTGGCGTTGCGTACCGGTCATCATTCCACCGCCGTGGGCCACTACCGGCAAAATTCCGCGTGCCATGTCGATCAGTGGCTTGGCGCCATAACACCACCCGCACAGGGGGTCGTAGATGTAATGCAGGACAGGTGTGGTGGTCATTGCTGGCTCCGGATGATCAATAAATCAGAACACCAGCCTAGCCTTGTACCGTTCAGGGAAAAACGCCGGTATGACGTTTAGTGTGTTTCGCGAACCGGGCAAATCAGGTGCCGCAAGGGCTGTGCACCATAGAAACAAATAGACACATATTCACAGGCGGCGTAATTGCTAATTCTTAACATAAAGTAACAAGAACCATTACCATTCGCGCCCTAAAAATATAACTACCCTCTCAACCTCCCGGACACCCCTCAACCATGCTTTCCCCCCGCCGTTTAACGCCCTTGAATCTGGGGCTGTGTGCCTTGCTATACGCCGGATTCAGTAACGCCGCCACTGTGCTCCCGGAACTGTCGATCAACGCCAGCGAAGCGGAAGCCGATGACCCGCGGGTCAAGGATGTCACTACCGCAACGCGCACCTCGACCCCGGCGCGCTATGTGCCGCAAGCCATCGATTCGGTAAAAACCAGCAACGTCCTCGATTACGGGATCAACAGCATCGGCGAAGCCCTGAGCGGCATCCCCAACGTCAGCAGCACGGCCGACACCCGTTTCGACAGCTTGCGCATTCGTGGTTTTGACGCCAGCAACGACTTTTATCTGGACGGCATTCGCGACGACAGCCAGTACGTGCGCGACCTGCACAATATCGAGCGTATCGAAGTGCTCAAGGGCCCGGCAGCCGTGCTGTACGGCCGTGGCAGCCAGGGCGGGATCATCAACCGCGTCAGCAAGATGCCGCAATTCGGGCGCCAGTCGAGCATTCAGGCCCAGGGCGGCAGCGAAGATTTGCGCAGCCTGTACGCCGATCTTAGTGCAGACCCCAGCGACACTGTCAGCCTGCGTCTGAACATGGGCAATGAAGACAAAAACAGCTTCCGCGATCATGTCAGCGGCAACCGCCAACTGTTTGCACCATCGATAAGCTGGCAAATCACTCCGGACCTGAACTGGCTGGTGCAGTACGAATACAGCCGCTACAACCGCACCCCGGATCGCGGTATCCCGAGCATCGACGGGCGCCCGGCCGATGTCAGCCGTGGCACCTCCTACGGCGGGCAAAACGACTTTATCGACGATAAAACCCAGAACCTGCGTTCGCGACTGAGCTATGAACTGAGCGACAACTGGCAACTGCGCCACACCCTGGGCGTGTTCAAGCTCGACAGTCAGTTCGAGAACACCTACCTGACTGGCTACGACCCGAAAATCAACAAGGTCAATCGCCAGAGCTGGCAGCAGGACATGACTACCCGCAATATTTTCAACAACTTCGAGATCGAAGGCGGCTTTGACACCTTTGGCCTGGAGCACCGTTTGTTGACCGGTCTTGAGATCGGTAGCCAGCGCCGCGACCCCAAGCTCTACAGTGCCAAGGGCGTACCGGCAGTGGAGGTGTACAATCCGGACCGCACACTGCGCCCGACCGGGCCGATGCTGATCTCCAGCGACAACCATACCGAAGTTGAAAGCCAGGGCCTGTATGTGCAGGACCAGATTCGCCTCAACGAGCAATGGCAAGTGCTGGCCGGCTTGCGCTATGACCGCTTTGACGTCGAGTCCACCAGCAACCTCAAAGACATCACCGAAGAACGTAAAAGCCACAGCACCAGCCCGCGGATTGGCGTGGTCTGGACCCCGCTGCAAGACCACTCGTTCTATGCCTCGTGGACCAAAACTTTTTCCCCGGTGGGTGGCGGTTTGATCGGTATCACCCCGGGTGCGGCAGGCAACACCAACGACCTGAGCCCGGAGCTGACCAAGCAAAAGGAAATCGGGGTCAAAAGCGACTGGCTGGATGAGCGCCTGAGCACCACACTGGCGGTGTACGAACTGGAACTCTACAACCGCCGCACCAAAGACCCGGATGATCCGACCATCACCCTGCTTTCCGGCCTGCAACGTTCACGCGGTATTGAGCTGACCGCCAGCGGCAAACTCGGCGGCAACTGGTACATGCGCGGCGGCATTGGCCTGCAGGACGCAACGGTGGTCAAGGACAACAACGGTTTTGAGGGCAAGCGTATCAACGGCGTGGCCAAGCGTAATGGCAGCCTGTTTATTACCTGGAAACCGGAAATGGGCTGGTATGCCGAGACGGGCCTGACTCTGGTGGGCCAGCGTTACGCCGATAACCAGAACACCGTGGTATTGCCAGGTTACGGACGCTGGGATGCACTGGCGGGTTATCGCGAAAAAGACTGGGATGTGAGCGGGGCGCTGACCAACCTGACCGACCGCTACTACTATGCGTCGGCCACCAGCGCGTCGCAGATCATGCCGGGCGAACCGCGCAGTCTGGTGATGACGGGCACATACAAGTTTTAACTTGAAGTCAAAAGCCCCTCACCAACCCTCTCCCTCCGGGGAGGGTTGGGGTGAGGGGCTTTTGATTCACTTATGCCTTAAACGGCGCCGGCTGCTGCTGGGTCAAGCAATGAATATTGCCGCCACCCAGCAGCAACTCACGGCCCGGCACCATCACCACCTCGTGCTGCGGGAAAATTTTCTGCAGGATGTCCTTGGCCTGTGCATCCATCGGGTCATTAAAGCTCGGCGCGATAATGCCGCCGTTGACGATCAGGAAGTTCACGTAGGAACCGGCCAAGCGCTCCGAAGGATTACGGTCCTGGCTACCGGCTACCTTGTCGACACCATCACACTCTTCCTGGGTGGCGTACATCGGCCCCGGAATCGGCATTTTGTGCACTACAAACGGCCGCCCCTTGGCGTCAGTGCTGGTTGCCAATACATCCATTGCCGCATGACAACGCACGTAGTTAGGGTCACGCTCGTCGTCAGTCCAGGCCAGCAGCACTTCACCCGGCGCTACGTAGCAGCAGAAGTTATCCACATGGCCGTCGGTTTCGTCATTGAACAGGCCATCCGGAAGCCAGATGATTTTATCCACAGCCAGATTGGCACGCAGCACGTCTTCAATCTCTTCGCGGGACAGGTGCGGGTTGCGGTTGCGGTTCATCAGGCACTCGGCCGTAGTGATCAGCGTACCTTCACCGTCGACGTGAATCGAGCCGCCTTCCAGCACAAAACCTTCGGTGTAGTAACGCGGGCAACGTTCGATTTCCAACACCTTGCTGCCCACTTGCTGGTCGCGGTTCCACGGAAAGTACAAGCCGCCGTCAAACCCGCCCCAGGCGTTGAAATCCCAGTTCACGCCACGCACTTCACCGCTGTCGTTGATGACAAAGGTTGGCCCGCTGTCGCGTACCCAGGCATCGTCGCTGGATATTTCGACCACGCGAATATTCGGCACATCAAGTTGCGCACGGGCGTTTTCATACTGGGCTGCCGACACCCCGACAGTGACCGGTTCAAAGCGCGCAATGGCCTTGGCCACTGCCGCGTGCGCCGCCTGCGCAGGCTTGCCGCCCAGGCGCCAGTTGTCCGGACGCTCAGGCCAGATCATCCAGGTTTGGGTCTGCGCAGCCCATTCGGCAGGCATATAAAAGCCGTCAGCGCGCGGCGAACTGTGCAAAGTGGTCATCTGGACTCCTGAAAGCGTCGGATTGGGGTGGCATAAGGAAACAAGACAGTGAACGCAGCTCTACACCGCGTCAACGACAAGCACCTTTATAGCCGATAAATATCGGTAATAAAATTATTTATTCCGGGCACCAACTGCTTTATGCGATAAATATCGGATATTAATCCGTATTTACACCTGTGCATTTATATTCCCGACAGCTCCCACTTGCACCACCCTGCTCATCCCCACAAGCTATGCGCCATATGTTTAAAGGCCTTCAGGGAATAAGGAATCATCACATGCGCATTTTAGTCACCGGCGGCGCCGGTTTTATTGGTTCAGCGTTGATCCGTCACCTGATCAAAAATACCGGGCACGAAGTCCTCAACCTCGACAAGCTGACTTACGCCGGTAATTTGGAATCGCTGCAAAGCATCGCCACCGATACCCGCTACGAGTTCGTCCAGGCGGATATCGTCGACCAGGCCGCGGTCAGCGCGATCATCCAGCGCTTCCAGCCCCAGGCGATCATGCACCTGGCGGCCGAGTCCCACGTTGACCGCTCCATCGACGGCCCGTCGGACTTTATCCAGACCAATATCGTCGGCACCTACAGCCTGCTCGAGGCGGCACGCGCTTACTGGCTGGCCCTGCCCGAGCCGGAAAAAAGCGCATTCCGCTTCCACCATATTTCCACCGACGAAGTGTATGGCGACCTGCACGGCGTCGACGACCTGTTCACCGAAACCACACCTTACGCGCCAAGCTCGCCGTACTCGGCCAGCAAAGCGGCGTCCGATCATCTGGTCCGCGCCTGGAACCGTACCTACGGTTTACCGGTGCTGCTGACCAACTGCTCGAACAACTACGGGCCGTTCCACTTCCCGGAAAAACTGATCCCGCTGGTGATCCTCAATGCCCTGGCGGGTAAACCGCTGCCGGTGTATGGCAATGGCCTGCAAGTGCGTGACTGGCTGTTTGTCGAAGACCACGCCCGTGCCCTGCTCAAAGTCGTGACCGCAGGCGTGGTGGGCGAGACCTACAACATCGGCGGCCACAACGAGCAAAAGAATATCGACGTAGTGCGCGGCATTTGCACGCTGCTCGAAGAACTGGCCCCCGAGCGTCCAGAGGGTGCGGCCCAATTTGCCGACCTGATCACCTTCGTCAAGGACCGCCCGGGCCATGACCAGCGCTATGCAATCGATGCCAGCAAAATAGAACGCGAGCTGGGCTGGGTACCCGAGGAAACCTTCGAAACCGGCCTGCGCAAAACCGTGCAGTGGTACTTGGACAACCTCGACTGGTGCCGCCGCGTTCAAGACGGCAGCTATCAGGGCGAGCGCCTGGGCAACAGCGATCCCAAGGATCTGATTGCATGAGTGACGCAATAGCGCCATTGAAAATCCTGATCAGCGGCAAAACCGGTCAGGTGGCGGTTGAACTGCAAAAGTGCCTCGCAGGTCTGGGCGAACTAATCGTGCTGGGCCGTGACCAGCTCGATCTGAGCCAGCCCGAGCAAATCCGCGCCCAGGTGCGGGCGCACAAGCCTGACCTGATCATCAACGCAGCAGCCCATACCGCCGTGGATCAAGCCGAAAGCGAACCGCAGCTGGCGTTTGCGATCAATGCCACGGCACCGGGAGTTTTCGCTGAAGAAGCAGCGGCCCAGGGCATTCCGTTGATCCACTACTCCACCGACTATGTGTTCGATGGCAGCAAGCCTGTGCCCTACACCGAAGACGACGCCACCAACCCGCTGGGCGTGTACGGCAAAAGCAAGCTGGCGGGCGAACTGGCCATTGCTGCGACCGGTGCCCGGCATTTGATCCTGCGCACCAGCTGGGTGTACTCGACTCACGGCAAAAACTTCCTGCTGACCATGCAGCGCCTGCTGCAGGAACGTCCGGAACTGCGCGTGGTAGCGGATCAGGTCGGCGCACCGACCTGGGCCGGGGCCATTGCCCAGAGTACCCGCGCCCTGATCGAGCGCTGGCAGGCGGGTGATGCTGGCGCCTGGGGCACGTACCACCTGACCGCGCAGGGTGAAACCTCGTGGTTTGGCTTTACCCAGGCCATCGCCGAACACCTGAGTGCACAAGGCAAGCCCTGCGCGACCCTGGAACCGATACCGGCCAGCGCCTACCCGACACCTGCGGCACGGCCACAGAATTCGCGCCTCGATTGCAGCCGTCTGGCCCGCGAATGGGGCGTCACTCAGGCCGACTGGCGCGATGCGTTGAGTAAGTGTGTGGCCGAGCAACAACACTAACGCCACCTCCACCTTGTGGGAGCGGGCTTGCACGCGATGCAGACTGCGCGGTGTTTCAGTCATACCGAGCCGATGCCACCGCAGGCCAGTCTGCTCCCACAGGAATACAGCCGGGTTGGGTATACTGCCCCGTACTCTTGCGGCGTAGCTTCCCGATGATCACCACCCCCTCAGTTCCTCGCAGACCCCGCTGGCGCAGTCTGGCCTTGTTGGCCTTGTGCCTCGCGCCTTTGTTATGGCCGCTGCAACACCTGGCCGAGCGTTATTACCGCAGTGAACTGGCCGGGCAAAACCGCCAGACCCTCGACCTGTACGTCGCCAACCTGCTGGGTACGCTGCACCGCTATGAAGTGCTGCCGCAGATTCTCGGCCAGTTGCCTGACCTGCGCGAACTGCTGTCAAACCCGGAAAGCCCGCAAGCTCTGAGTAAAGCCAATCAGTTGCTCAGCGAAATCACCAGCCAGACCGGCGCTGAAGTCATGTACCTGGTAGATGCGCATGGCGACACCATTGCGACTTCGAACTGGAACAAAAGTGACAGCTTTATCGGACGCAACTTCGCCTTCCGCCCCTATTTCAGCGAGGCCATGCAAGGCAAGCTCGGGCGCTTTTTCGGCCAGGGCACAACCTCCGGCAAGCGCGGCTATTACTTTGCAGCACCGGTCGAGGTAGACAACCAAAAGCTTGGCGTACTGGTGGTCAAGGTCGACCTCGATCACACCGAGAGACTCTGGGGCAAAACACCGGAACAACTGTTGCTCACCGACAGCAATGGCGTGGTCATCCTCACCTCGCGCCCGGAATGGCGCTTCAGGTCAACCCGCGATCTGTCCGAGGAAGAACGCCAGGCGATTTTCGCCATCCTCCCCTACCCGACCCGCGACCCCAAACCCCTGGCGCTCGACCCCAGTGCCTGGCTGGTGCAGACACAAACCATCGACGAAACCGGCTGGAAGGCGAACATTCTTGCACCGCGCACATTGATCGACCGCTCGGTACGCACCGTAGTGGCCATCGGTGGCGCCACCTTGCTGGTGGTCATGCTGTTGATCGGCTTGATGATGCAGCGTCGGCGCCATTACCTGGACCGCATCGCATTCGAGGCCAAGGCCCGCCGGGAACTGGAGATGCGCGTCGCCGAGCGCACCAGCGACCTTGAGGGGCTCAACCGACGTCTGCGCGAAGAAGTGCTGGAGCGCGAACATGCGCAACAGGAGCTGGTGCGCGCCCAGGACGACCTGGTGCAGGCGGGCAAATTGTCAGCCTTGGGCACCATGTCTGCGAGCATCAGCCACGAACTCAACCAGCCGCTGGCGGCCATTCGCAGTTATGCCGAGAACGCTGAAGTACTGCTTGATCACCAGCGCATCGAAGATGCACGGGGCAACCTCAAACTGATCAACGAACTGACCGGGCGCATGTCTTCGATCATTGCCCACTTGCGCGCCTTCGCCCGCCGCGATCGCCACGCTCCGGAAAGCGTCGCCCTGCAACCGGCGCTGGACGATGCCCTGGCATTGCTGGCCAAGCGTCGGCGCAGCATGGAAGTGGAGCTGATCCGTGATTTGCCCGCCGCCACGCTGTGGGTTGAAGCCGGCGAAACGCGCTTGCGCCAAGTACTGGGCAACCTGCTGGCCAACGCTCTCGATGCCTTGACCGAAAAAGGCCCGCCCCGACGTGTGTGGCTAAGTGCCCAATCGACCCCGGAAGGCGTCACTGTTTACATTCGCGACAACGGCCCGGGCTTTTGCTTGGAAGCGTTGGGCCGCGCCGGTGAGCCGTTCTACACCACCAAGACCCGCACTCAGGGGCTGGGGTTGGGGCTGGCCATTTGCGACACACTGATCCGTGCCTTTGGTGGCGAGTTGTTGTTTGCCAACCATAAGGAAGGCGGTGCTTTAATTACCTTACGCCTGCGCGCAGGTGCGCCGGGCGTGAGTTTGCAAGCTTCAGAGGACTCCAGGTCATGAGCCAGCCAATCGATCCGCATGTTCAGGTGATCCTGATCGATGATGACCCACACCTGCGCCAGGCCCTCTATCAGACACTGGATCTGGCCGGGCTCAAGGTGTTGCCGCTGGCCGAAGCCAACGGCCTGGCCGGGCGTATCGGGCGAGACTGGCCGGGCGTGGTGGTCAGTGATATCCGTATGCCAGGTATGGACGGTCTTGAACTCCTGACGCAACTGCACGGCCAGGACCCGGAGTTGCCGGTGCTACTGATCACCGGCCACGGCGATGTACCACTGGCCGTGCAGGCCATGCGCGCAGGTGCCTATGACTTTCTCGAAAAGCCTTTTGCCAGCGACGCGTTGCTCGACAGCGTGCGCCGTGCCCTGGCCTTGCGCGCCTTGGTGCTGGACAACCGCAGCCTGCGCCTGGCGCTGAGTGATCGCCAGTTGCTGAGTTCGCGCCTGGTCGGGGTATCACCGGCCATGCTGCGTCTGCGCGAGCAAATTGGCGCGCTGGCGGCGACCAAGGCTGACGTACTGATCCTGGGCGAAACCGGTTCCGGCAAAGAAGTGGTCGCAAGGGCGCTGCATGATTTGTCCGCACGGCGTAACGGCCCCTTTGTGGCAATCAATGCCGGGGCACTGGCCGAATCGGTGGTTGAAAGCGAGTTGTTCGGCCATGAACCAGGCGCCTTTACCGGGGCGCAAAAGCGCCGTATCGGCAAGTTTGAATTCGCCAATGGAGGCACCTTGTTTCTCGATGAAATCGAAAGCATGAGCCTGGATGTGCAGGTCAAATTGCTGCGCATGCTGCAAGAACGCGTGGTCGAGCGCCTGGGTGGCAATCAACTGATCCCGCTGGATATCCGCGTGATCGCCGCCACCAAGGAAGACCTGCGCCAGGCCGCCGATCAAGGCCGCTTCCGGGCCGACCTGTATTATCGCCTCAACGTGGCGCCTCTGCGCATTGCCCCCTTGCGTGAGCGGGGCGAAGACGTGCTGATGCTGTTCGACTACTTTGCCGGCGAAGCCAGCGTGCGCCACGACCTGACTCCCAACGTGCTGCAACCGGCGCAACGATCTCTGCTATTGCGCCACACCTGGCCGGGCAACGTGCGTGAGCTGCAAAACGTCGCCGAGCGTTTTGCCCTGGGTCTTGAGCTTGCATTGGACAACTCGCCTGAAGATCAACCAACGGTTGGCAATGGGATATCTGGGGGGCTAAGCGAACAAGTCGAGCACTTTGAAAAAAGCCTGATCGCCGCCGAGCTTGAACGCTCCCACAGCTCCATGCGCAGCCTGGCCGAAGCCCTGGGCGTGCCGCGTAAAACCTTGCACGACAAACTGCGCAAGCACGGGCTGAATTTTGATAGCGCCAGCGCTCCTCACCCAGATGAACTTGATTAAAGAGGCCATTGCATGAACCGCGACAGTCGTTATCTGGAGTCAGTGCTTCATCACGACATCCCGCTGACCCGTGAAATGGGCCTCACTGTACTGAGTTGGCAGGGCCGGCAACTGCGCTTGCAAATGCCCCTTGAAGCCAATATCAACCACAAGAGCACCATGTTCGGCGGCAGCCTGTACTGCGGCGCGGTGCTGGCGGGCTGGGGGTGGCTGCATTTGAGCCTGCGTGAAGCGGGTATCGAAGACGGACATATCGTGATTCAGGAGGGCCATATCAGCTACCCGCTGCCCGTGACCCAGGACGCTATTGCCCTGTGTGATGCGCCAGGAGAGGTGGCCTGGAACAAGTTTTTGGCCATGTACAAACGCCACGGCCGCGCGCGATTGACCCTCGACACGCGAGTGATCAATGCCAAGGGCGGAGAAGAGGCAGTGAAGTTCAGCGGGCAGTATGTGTTGCATCGCTGATTTAGTGGGCGCTACTGATTATTGTGGGAGCGGGCTTGCTCGCGATGGCGTCGCCGCGGTTTAACTGAAAGACCGCAGCGCCTGCATCGCGAGCAAGACCGCTCCCACAGATGAAAATTAGTGTTGTGCCAGATCCAGCAATTTTTCACGCCAAGGCGCCTGCGCCGGCAGCGCCAAAAATGACTGATTGAGCAACGACTCACGCGCCGGGTAACTGAACGGCTCACCATCAAGCTGCAACACCACACCACCCGCACCTTCCAGTACACCCTGTGCGGCTGCGGTGTCCCACTGCGAAGTCGGCGCCAGCCGTGGATAGCAATCGGCAGCCCCTTCAGCCAGCAAACAGAATTTCAACGAACTGCCCACGCTGACCAGATGCAGCTCACCCAAATGCTCGCTCAACCCGGCCAGCAAGCGCTCCTGCTCGGGGCTGGAGTGGCGACGACTGGCAACCACAGTCAGGGCCTCGCCCGCAGGCGGCGTGTTGCGCACGCTGATGGGCACGACCTCCTGATCCTCCGACCGCCATGCCCCCAAACCCGCGCCACCGTAATAGCAACGACCGCTGGTGGGCATGGACACCACGCCAAACACCACACGGCCCTGTTCGATCAACGCAATATTGACGGTGAACTCTTCACTGCCCGAAATAAATTCCTTGGTGCCATCAAGCGGGTCAACCAGCCACCAGCGCGTCCAACCGGCGCGTAGACTTTGCGCGATATTGGCGTCTTCTTCCGATAGCACCGGAATGCTCGGATCCAGCGCCGTCAGGCCATCGAGCAAAATATGGTGCGCTGCCAGATCAGCGGCGGTTACCGGCGAATCATCTGCCTTGGCGGTGACTTCAACACCCGCGCGCCAGAACGGCAGAATCGCGTCGCCAGCGGCGTGGGCCAGAGTGATAACGCCTTCAAGCAAGGGATGAGACAATGTACTCACGGCTTGAACACTCCGCGCTGGGTCAACAGATCACGGGCCAGATACAACGCAGCCAGGGCGCGACCCTCGCTGAATTGCGGGTTGAGCACCAGGCTCGACAGCTCGCGCAGGTTGACCTTGTCGACGCGCATCGGCTCCGGCTCGTCGCCTTCCAGATGGTCTTCATACAGATCGCTGGCCAATACCACCTGAATTTTCTGGCTCATATAGCCGGGGGACAGCGATAGCTCAGTCAAATGCTCAAGCTGGCGGGCGCCGTAACCGGCCTCTTCCTTCAGCTCACGCTCAGCGGCGGCCAGCACATCCTCACCCGGCTCGATCAAGCCCTTGGGCAACGACACTTCGTATTCATCGGTGCCGCCGCAGTATTCTTCGACCAGAATCGCGTGTTCGGCATCAATCATGGCCACAATCATCACCGCGCCATAACCGTTACCGCGCCCCACCAGCCGCTCGTAAGTGCGCTCAACGCCATTGGAGAAGCGCAACTGCACTTCCTCGACCCGAAACAATCGGCTACTGGCAACAATTTCACGGGCAAGTACGGTGGGTTTTTGGCGCATAGCGGCTCCTCAATATGAACGGGGTACTATACCCCGGCTTTTCCGATTGTCTGTGTCGGAAA
>Ga0302347_1001419_pt1 | contig 28928 bp, 28 predicted proteins | sample PhyWR1_FD_202178 | JGI IMG/M metagenome (GOLD analysis project Ga0302347, IMG submission 202178) | Leaf surface microbial communities from wheat plants in UC Gill Tract Community Farm, Albany, California, United States - DLSL W.R1 (v2)... | ecosystem: Host-associated > Plants > Phyllosphere >...
CGCCCAGGGCAACTCCTCCACCCAGGTCAGCCAGATTGAAGACCTGATCACCCGCCAGATCGACGTGTTGATCTACATCCCCGCCGGCGCCACCGCCGCCGGTGTGCCGGTAAAAGCCGCCAAGGCCGCCGGCATCCCGGTAATCGCCGTGGACCGCAACGCCCCCGACGCGCCCGGCGATACGTTTATCGCCAGCGACAGCGTGGCCGGCGCCAAGACCCTGGCCGAGTACGTGGGCAAGATCACCGACGGCAAGGGCCGCATTGCGATCCTGCAAGGCCAGCTCGGCACCACGCCGGAAAACGACCGTGCCAAAGGTTTTGAAGAAGGTTTGAAAGCCTTCCCGGACCTCAAGGTCGTGGCCCAGCAACCCGCCGAATGGGCCCAGGACAAAGGCTTCGCCGTGGCTCAGGACCTGCTGCAGCGTGACCCGAATATCACCGTATTCTTCGGCCGCGCCGATGCCATGGCACTCGGCGCTGCCCAGGCAGTGAAGGTCGGCAACCTCGACCACAAAGTCGTGGTGGTTGGTTTCGACGGTGACGTCGCCGGCCTGAAAGCCGTGGAAAGCGGCGTGCTCAACGCGACCATGACCCAGCAGACCCAGAAGATGGGCCGCCTGGCCGTGGCCTCGGCCATCGACCTCAAAGCCGGTAAAGCCGTACCCAAGGAGCAACTGCTGCCGACCGTGCTGACCACCAAAGAAAACGTCGCGCCGTTCCTGCAACAGCACCCGTAAGCCTTGGAGGTCGTCATGCAAGCAGCAGCTCTGGACAGCAGCGCCGACGCGGTGCTGTGCCTGCGCAATATCAGCAAGGCCTACGGCCCGGTGCAGGTGTTGTCGCAAGTCAACGTGGATATTCGCCCCGGCGAAGTCCTGGCCTTGCTCGGTGAAAATGGCGCGGGCAAATCCACCTTGTCGTCGATCATCGCCGGCCTGGTGCAACCCGAAGCCGGGGGCAGCATGACCTGGCTCGGCGCGCCTTACGCCCCGGCTTCTCCGGGCGCGGCGCTGAATGCCGGGATCGGCCTGATCCACCAGGAAATCCGCCTGCTGCCGCAATTGTCGATCGCCGAGAACATCTTCGTCGGCCGCCTGCCCATGCGTCACGGGCGGGTGGACCGCGAGTACATCGAGGCCCAGGCGCAGATCCAATTGGAACGCCTGGGGCTCAAGGTGCCGGCGTCGCGTAAGGTAGAAGGCCTGAGCGTGGCGGCCCAGCAACTGGTGGAAATCGCCAAGGCGCTGACCCTCAAGGCCAGCCTGTTGATTCTCGACGAGCCGACCGCCGCCCTGGGTGGCGAGGAAACCGAGCTGCTGTTCAAGCAGGTCGAGCGGCTGAAAGCCGAGGGTGTGTCGTTTATCTATATCAGCCACCGCCTGGAAGAAATCGCGCGCATTGCCGACCGCGTGCTGGTGCTGCGCGACGGTCGCCAGATCGCCCTGCACGCCACCGCGCAAGTGCCGGTGCGCGAGCTGGTGGAACAGATGGTCGGCCGCAGCCTGGAACGCATCTTCCCTGCCCTGCAAACACCAAAAGACCAAGTGATGTTGCAGGTCAAAGACTTGAGCTGCCGTGAGTTCGCCTTGCACGGCATCGACTTCAGCGTGCGCGCCGGCGAAGTGTTCGGCATCGCCGGAGTCGTCGGCGCCGGGCGCACGGAGCTGGTGCGCACCATCGCCGGTGCGGCCCAGGACATTCAAGGGCATATGGTGCTGGACGGTGAAGTGCGCCAGCTGCGCAGCCCCTTCGAGGCGATCCAGGCCGGTGTGGTGCTGGTGCCCGAAGACCGCAAGCAACAAGGCGTGGTGGTGGAGCATCGCATCGAAGACAACCTGATCTACGGCAACACCGACCTGCTGGATAGCAGCGGCTGGGTGTTCCCGGCTGCCCTGCGCGAATTTGCCCGCACGGCGGTGGCGCGCCTGGGAGTTAAAGGTGCGCCGCAGTCGCGGATTTCCAGTTTGTCCGGCGGTAACCAGCAGAAGGTCATCATTGCCAAGTGGCTGGCGCGCAATCCCAAGGTGTTCATCCTCGATGAGCCAACGCGCGGCATCGACGTGGGCGCGCGGGCGGCGATTTATGAAGTGATTGCGGATCTGGCGGCCAAGGGCATGGCGGTGATTGTGGTGAGTTCGGATCTGGATGAAGTGCTCGGGCTGTCCCATCGGGTGATGGTGATGAGCCGGGGCCGGCAGATGGGGATTCTGGAGCGCGGCGAGGCCACCCCGGTTTCGGTAATGGAAATGGCCACCGCATAACCCAAGACCTATAGAGATTCAAATGTGGGAGGGGGCTTGCCCCCTCCCACATTAGCCCTACTGTGATTTCAAGATTGGAGTAATTCATGCAACTTTTTAGTCTTCAGGGCCAAGTCGCCTTTGTCACCGGTGCCGGCAGCGGCATCGGCCAAGCCATCGCCGTCGGCCTCGCCGAAGCCGGCGCCGACGTCGCCTGCTTTGACCTCCCCGGCAGCCCCGGCATCGCCAGCACCGTAGAACGCATCCAGGCCTTGGGCCGTCGCGCCCTGGCCCTGAGCGGCACGGTCACCGAACGCGCCGCGCTGGACGCCGCCGTCGCCCGCACCGAACAGGAACTCGGCGAACTCAGCGTGGCCGTCAACTGTGCCGGCATCGCCAATGCCCAGGCCGCCGAAGACCTCGAGCTGCAGCGCTGGCAGACCACCCTGGACATCAACCTCACCGGCATCTTCCTCAGCTGCCAGGCCCAGGCCGCAGTGATGTTGCCGCGGGGTAAAGGCGCCATCGTCAATATCGCCTCCATGTCCGGCAGCATCGTCAACCGGGGCTTGTTGCAAGCGCACTACAACACCTCCAAGGCCGGGGTGATCCACTTGAGCAAAAGCCTGGCGATGGAATGGGCCGACAAGGGCCTGCGCGTCAATTGCATCAGCCCCGGCTACACCGCCACGCCGATGAACTCACGCCCGGAAGTCGCCGACCAGGTGAAGATTTTCGAACAGACCACGCCCATGGGCCGCATGGCCAGCGTGGAAGAAATGGTCGGCCCGGCGATCTTCCTGGTCAGCCAGGCCTCGTCTTTTTGCACCGGCGTCGACCTGTTGGTCGATGGCGGTTTTGTCTGCTGGTAGGAGCTCGTCATGTCGCAACGATTCAGCGGTAAAACTGTAGTCATCACCGGCGCCTGCCGTGGCATCGGCGCCGGCATTGCCGAGCGTTTTGCCCAGGAAGGCGCCAACCTGGTGCTGGCCTCCAATGACCTGGAACGCGTGACCTTCACCGCCGGCCAATTGGCCCAGGAATACGGGGTCAACGCCCTCGCCCTCGGCATCGATGTCACTAACGAGGCCGACATCGAAAAGCTCTACCGCGAAGGCCACGCGCGCTTTGGCAGCATCGACGTGTCAGTGCAGAACGCCGGCATCATCACCATCGATCACTACGACAAAATGCCCCGCGCCGACTTCGACAAGGTGCTGCAGGTCAACACCACCGGCGTGTGGCTGGGCTGCCGGGAAGCGGCCAAATACATGGTCAAGCAAGGCAGCGGGCGCTTGATCAACACCTCCTCCGGCCAGGGCCGCCAGGGGTTTATCTATACGCCGCACTACGCCGCGAGCAAGATGGGCGTGATCGGCATCACCCAGAGCCTGTCCCTGGAGCTGGCGCCGCATAACATCACGGTCAACGCGTTTTGCCCGGGCATCATCGAAAGCGAGATGTGGGACTACAACGACCGCGTGTGGGGCGAGATCCTCAGCACCGATGAAAAACGCTACGGCAAGGGCGAGTTGATGGCCGAATGGGTCAAGAACATCCCCCTGCGCCGCGCCGGCAAGCCGTCGGATGTGGCCGGCCTGGTGGCGTTCCTGGCCTCGGACGACGCGGCCTACCTGACCGGCCAGGCGATCAATATCGACGGCGGCCTGATCATGTCGTAAGGGTTTGGTATCCTCACCCGCATTGAGTCAACCATTGAGGCCTTCATGAGCCAAATCGAAGAACAGCGACTGATCACCAAGATCGCGAGCCTCTATTACGAAGAAGGGCTCAAGCAGTCCGAAATCTCCACGCAGCTGGACCTGTCCCAGTCGTTTATCAGCCGCGCCCTGCGCCGGGCACTGCAGGAAGGCGTGGTGAAGATCAGTGTGATGCGCCTGCAAGGTCTGCACCTGGAGCTGGAAACCCAGTTGCAGCGCCGCTACGGCGTACGCCGGGTGATCGTGGTAGAAGCCACCGAACCCGGCAACGATGAAAGCATCAAGCAGGCCATCGGCTCGGCCGCTGCGCATTACCTCGAAACCAGCCTGTCGCCCCAGGACCATATCGGCATTTCGTCGTGGAGCAGCACCATTCGCGCCATGGTCGGGCACTTGCACGCGCAACCGGGCAAACAGGCCGCTCAGGAAGTGGTACAACTGCTGGGTGGCGTCGGCAACAAAGGTGCGTTTGAAGCCACCCTGCTGACCCAACGCCTGGCCACCCTGCTCAACTGCCCGGCGTTTCTGCTGCCGTCGCAGAGCATCGAGCAATCGGTGCAGAGCAAGCAGCGCATCGTGCAGATGGAAGAGGTCAAGGAAGTGCTGCAACGCTTTGACAGCATCACCCTGGCGATTGTCGGCATCGGCGACCTGGAGCCCTCGCAGCTGCTGCGCAACAGCGGCAACTACTACACCGAAGACATGCTGCGCCTGTTGGCCGAGCGCGGCGCCGTCGGCGATATCTGCCTGCGTTACTTCGATGCCCAGGGCAAACCGGTGCTGGAAGAAGATGAAGAGTTCGTGGTGTCGGTGGCGCTGCCCAAGTTGCGCGCCATCCACCGAGTGCTCGGCCTGGCCGGCGGGCTGAACAAGGTCCAGGCGATTCGTGGCGCGCTCAAGGGCGGCTACCTGGACATCCTGATCACCGACCTGGATACCGCACAGGCCCTCAACCAATAACCTTTTTTGGAGACAGCCGCTATGACGTCCAAGCTCGAACAACTCAAGCAATTCACCACCGTGGTCTGCGACACCGGCGACCTCGAAGCCATCAGCCGCCTGCGCCCGGTGGACGCCACCACCAACCCTTCGCTGCTGCTCAAGGCCGCCGCCATCCCTGAATACGCCGAGCTGCTGCGCAGCGCCGTGACGCTGTCCAAGGGCGATGTCGACCTGGCCTGCGATCACTTTGCGGTGTCGGTAGGTGCAGGGATTCTCAAGGTGATCCCGGGGCGTATCTCCACCGAAGTCGACGCGCGGTTGTCCTTCGACGAAGACGCGCTGTGGACCAAGGCCAACCAGTTGATCGCCCTGTACGACCAGGCCGGCATCGGCCGAGACCGCGTGCTGATCAAACTGGCCTCCACCTGGGAAGGCATCCGCACCGCCGAGCGCCTGGAAAAGGCCGGCATCCAGACCAACCTGACCCTGCTGTTCTCCTTCGCCCAGGCCCAGGCCTGCGCGGACGCCGGGGTGTTTTTGATCTCGCCGTTCGTGGGTCGCATCTACGACTGGTACCGCAAGAGCACCGGCCAGGACTACACCGGCGCCGAGGACCCGGGCGTGCAGTCGGTGACGCGCATCTACAACTACTACAAGGCCAACCAGATCAACACTGTGGTCATGGGCGCCAGCTTCCGCACCCTCAGCCAGATCGAAGAGCTGGCCGGTTGCGACCGCCTGACCATCAGCCCCGACCTGCTGCAAAAACTCGACGAAGACCAGGGCACCCTGGAACGTAAACTGGCGCCTGGCGCCGACGGCGAGCCGCGTCAAAACCTGACCGAAGCGCAGTTCCGCTGGGCCTCCAACGAAGATGCGATGGCTACCGAGAAACTCGCCGAAGGCATTCGCCAGTTCGCGCGGGACCAGGAAAAACTCGAGAAACTGCTGAGCAATCCATAAACCTGAAGGCGTCGCGCAGTGCCCGATGGGGCCTGCGCAACGTCTGTCCGGTTACGGCGTGACGCGTTGCACGGCCACGTTTTCAAACGGCATGGGCACCGATTTGATCGCGCCGTCGAGGTTTCGGTAGCGGCTGTAGACGCCGGCCGAAGGCAGCACCCGACCGCGCTCGACCACGCGACGGCCATCAAGCACGTAGCGCACGGTCTGCTCGACCTCGGCCGGGTTGTCGGCGGCGCGCAGGTCTTGGGCCAGCACGCGCATGGACTCGTCGATGCAGCGTTCAAGCTGCTCGTTGACCTTGGCGGTTTCCAGGTGGCCGTCGTCGATGCACTGCGCACCGCAACTGCGGAACGGCTGGCCGACCACTTCGATCCGCCGCTGGTAGAGCACGGAGCCGGCGATGTCCTGCACCTGTACGCGGTTGACCAGCACGAAGCTGCCACGGTCGGCGCTGAGCACCAGGCGCGGCTCAATCAACACCAGTGCGCTGACCTGCCCTTGTGCCGCCGGCAAGCCTGCCGCCAGACCCGTCTGCTGGTAGCGTTGGGTAAACAGCGTGTCCAGGTTCTGCTCCGCGAGCAATGCCGCCATCGGTCGCGAGTCGTGCTCGGCACTCTGGCGTGCATCGCGCTCCAGCGCGCCAACACCGGTGCGGGTGTTGATGGCGCTGGCGATCAACAAGCCCACCACGCCACCCGCGCCCACCGCGTTGCGGGTCACGTTGTCGGTGGTCTGCGCGGCGCTCAGGGCGGTCTTGCTGTCAATCACCATCGATGCGGTGATGAAGCCTTCGGTCGGCAACCGCACCTCGACCTTGGCCCCGTGGGCATTCACATACGACAGCGCCGACGGCGTGTTGAAACCGCGCTCCGGCAACGGTTGCTGGGCGCAGGCACCGAGCAACAGGCTGCCGGCGGCCAGCATGGCGCAACGCAACGCCCTCATTGGGCGAATGGGGTAATAACCAGTTGGCGGCTGCTGTCCACGGCCTGGTAGTAGGCGTTCGACAGGTTGCTGTAGTTGGGCTGGTCCCACTCGCCCTGGGCGGGCTGGGTCACGGCGAACGGCTTGTACCAGAGCAGGTGGTTGTCATGCAGGTCGACCACTAGGCCGATACCGCCGACTTGCGGGGTCGGTACGCTGGTTGGCACCACGCTGTAGTAGGTGCGGTAGGCGCCGCTCGCGGTGTAGGAAATCAGCAGCAGGCGATCCACGCCGTACTTGGCTTGCAACGGCGTCAAGTCGCGGCCAAAGAAACCTTCGCGGAATTTGTTTTCCTTGAACAACTTGACGTCGACGGCGTCGTCGATGCGCTTGGCCTTGTAACCCTTGGCCACCAGCTTGGCGACGATTTCATCCGGGATCGACGTGGTGTCCTGCAGCTTCCAGGTGCTGACCTGATCGCTGAGCTTGCTGTTGATGCCCTTGTTGATCGCCAGGTCCAACAGCCCCTGTTGTCCGGCCAACACCAGTTCCGACGGCGGCAAGGTGCTCATGGCTACGCCGATGGTCTGGTTCTTGTCACTCCAGAATTGGGCGTCGAGTTCGATGGGCTTTTGAATATTGGCCGCGCAGCCAAACAGGCCGGAGCATACAAAAATCAGGGCAATACAGTTTCGGAACGCGCGAAATCCCACGGGAAAGTCCTTTTAAGGGTGAGGTGTGTAAGCAATGTCGGGCACAGCAGACGGACAACTAATATCACTATGCCATCAATGGCTGGCGATATTAGAAGGCAGGAAAAATGACGTCAACTTAATAACTTTCTGAACAATGAAAGTCGACCAACGGTAGTGGTGCGATTTTATAACGCAAAAAAAAGGAAGCGTCTCCCTGACAGCTTCCTTTTTCACGACCGCGTCACAAAGGTGCGATATTCAAACCGACCCGCGTGTGCCCAGACCCCGCGCGGCCAATGCGCCCAGCACCCCGCCGGCAATCGGCGCCACCCAGAACAGCCACAGCTGCGAGATGTACTCCGGCCCGGCAAACAATGCCGGCCCGGTGCTGCGCGCCGGATTGACCGAGGTGTTGGTCACCGGGATCAGCACCAGGTGAATCAAGGTCAGCGCCAGGCCGATGGCAATCGGCGCAAAGCCGGGAGCCGCGCCCGGTGCAGTCACGCGCATGATGATCAGCACAAAGAAGAACGTGGCGAGCACTTCGGCCAGCAGCGCGGCCTTCATGTCAAACAGGCCGGGGCTCAACGGGCCGAAGCCGTTGGCGGCAAAGCCACCCAGCTCGAAACCGGGCTGCCCATTGGCGATCACGTACAACGCCGCCGCCGCCGCAATTGCGCCCACCACCTGCACCACGATGTACGGCAGTACATCAATGGCCGGTACGCGGCGCCCCACCCACAGCCCGATGGTCACCGCCGGGTTGAAGTGCCCGCCGGAAATGCCGCCCACGGCATAGGCCATGGTCAACACGGTAAGCCCGAAGGCCAGGGACACCCCGGCAAAACCAATGCCCAACCCAGGAAATGCCGCCGCCAGAATGGCACTGCCACACCCGCCGAAGGTCAGCCAGAAAGTCCCCAGGAACTCTGCGATCAGACGTTTTTGCACAATCGACTCCATTGCAGTTCACGCGCCGTCACCACTGGATGTGGGCGGTCGTGGCGACGGTAGCAATCGGCATCAAAGTGCCCTGTAAGACTTATCTGGTTTGTGTTGTGCAGGTCGTTAGCGTCGACTGGGAGCTGTTGGCTAGCCGCTTTCGCTTAGCAGGCGTTCGTCCTGATCCAAGCGGTCGCCAAGCGCGCTATAGGGTTCGGCATAGTGGTAAGCCTCGCCGTAGGTGGTGGTTGCACCGCGCGTCTGGTCGATTTCGCCGCTGAGGTCGGCGCGGGCGTCGCGGTGCTGGTAGGCGCGGATGTGCACCTGCTTCTCGACCACCGCGTGGCTCGATTGCAGTTGCCACACACCGTCCTGCCCGCTGCTGCCGAGCCCGGATTGCGGGCGCAATGGCAGCTCAAGGCCGAACTGATAGAGGCGTTGATCGTCGCAGAATTCGACCACGTCGATACCCAGGCGGTCGTCAGCGGTGAAGCGGTACCAGATGCCGACTTCGGCCAGCAGGCGGGCAATAAAGTCCAGGTCGCTTTCGCCGTATTGCATCACCTGTTCGCGCCGGGGATAGTCGCGTTTCAGGCTGAACAGGAAGTCCTGGCCAAGGAAGCCGTGGCGGTTACGCAGGATGCTTTCGACGATTTCCGGCACGGATTGGTGCTGGTAGATGCGGTACTGCCGACCGCGCGCCAGTAGCGCCAGGCGCGGCTGCAAAGTGACGGCATAACTGGCCTGGTCGCTGGAGCCGGAGTTGCGTTTGAAGCCGGTGACCACGCCATACAGGGTGCGCAGCGGTTTGATTTCCTCTGCACTAAGGTCCAGAAACGAGCGTTTTTTTTGCGGCGCGGCGTGCAGGCTGAAACGGGCGTCCTGGCCGAGCAAGGTGTTTGCCGCGAGGTCACGCTCGGTGCTGGTGAATTCCACGGTGTAGCTGTAGGGCTGGCTGAGGTGTTCGTGGCCCGTGAAGGCCAAGACATCGAGCCGGGCTTCGACCTTGCGCACACTCAGGGTGTGGCGGCTGTGGTCGAAAAAGACGCTGGGCAGTACGCTGGAAGTCATTCCCTTTACTCCTGGACGCAAGAGTCCAGAGAGTAAAGATTTGCTATCGGTGATTAATGTCGGAAAAGTCGACTGTACGAGACAGGCACTTCCTGATCACGTTTTCAGCTGGGCGCCACACCCGTGCCAAACTTGCGAATCGCCAGGCAATACCCGATCAACGCCACCGCCGCCAGCAAGCCGCCCGCCGCGCCGATCCAGGCGAAGCCGAAGTGGCTGCCGACCCAACTGCCCATCAGGGCGCCGCCGCCGATGCCGATGTTGTAGATGCCGGAGAACATGGCCATGGCCACGTCGGTGGCGTCCGGGGCCAGCACCAGCACCTTGGATTGCATGGCCAGGCCGAAGCCCATGATTGCCATGCCCCAGAAGATGCTCAGGATCACAAGGTAGGATTCGGCGCCGCTCAACGGCAGCATCAGCGCCAGGCACGCGGCCAGGATAAACACCGCGCCGACCACGAACAGGTGTGGGTTGAAGCGGTGCACCAGGCTGAACAGCAGCGAGCCGATGATGCCCGCGCCGCCGAACACCAGCAGGATCAGAGTGACCGCGCCGCCGCCCATGCCGGCGACGCCTTCGACGAAGGGTTCGATGTAGCTGTAGGCGGTGAACTGCGCGGTCACCGTGAGCGCGGTGAGCACATACAGCGCCACCAGCGCCGGGCGCTTGAACAGCAGCGGCAGGCTGCGCAACGAGCCGGAGTTCTGGCTCGGCAACAACGGCAAGGTGCGCGCCAGCCAGAACACCAGCGCCGCCGCGAACGCGCCAATCACCAGGAAGGTGGTGCGCCAGCCCATGGCTTCGCCGAGCAGGCGGCCGAGGGGGATGCCCAGGACCATCGCCAGCGAGGTGCCGGTAGCCAGCAGGCCGAGGGCTTGCACCTGTTTGCCTTCCGGTGCCAGGCGTACCGCCAGCGAGGCGGTGATCGACCAGAACAGCGCATGGGACAAGGCGATGCCGACGCGGCTAAGCATCAGGATGCCAAAGCTGGTGGCCACGCTGGAGAGGACATGGCTGGCGATAAACATGCCGAACAGCACGATCAGCAACTTGCGCCGCTCCACGTTGCGGGTCAGCAGCATCACCGGCAGCGAGGTCAGCGACACGATCCACGCATAGATGGTGAGCATCAAACCGACGCTGGCGATAGGCATGTCGAAGCTGGCGCCGATGGCGCTGAGCAGCCCGACCGGCACGAATTCGGTGGTGTTGAACACAAAGGCGGCCAACGCGAGGGCGATGACCGGTTGCCAGTTGGCTTGGGGCGTTGCGGCTGAAATGCTCATTTACGGGCGCGGTACTCTGACGGTGATCAAACGGCCACCCAGGACAAGCGCCGTCGCCCGGCATTCTATAGGTTTCTCGCCGCGCTGTTGACGCTGATCCTACGGAAGGCCTGCGCGTATTTGTCGCACTCCCCAAGTGGCCGCTGGATTAAGGATCCACCTGGCCCATCAGCTCCGGAATGCTTTCCGGCCGTTTTGCATAGCGTTGCGCCAGCGCTGCACAGACCATCAGCTGGATCTGGTGAAACAGCATCAACGGCAAAATCAGCACGCCCATGCTCGCCCCGGCAAACAGCACCTGGGCCATCGGCACGCCGGTGGCCAGGCTTTTCTTCGAGCCGCAGAACAGAATGGTGATGCGGTCTTCCTGGTTAAAGCCGAACGCCTTGCCGAGCACGGTAGACGCCACCAGCACCAGGGCCAGCAACACGCAGCAGGCCACAACCAGCCCGCCCAGCTCCCACAGCGGGATCTGGTGCCAGATGCCTTCGTTGACCGCTTCGCTGAACGCACCGTAGACCACCAGCAGAATCGAGCCCTGATCGACGAACTTGAGCCAGGACTTGTTACGCCCTACCCACGCGCCGATCCAGCGCCGCGCGATCTGCCCGGCGATAAACGGCAGCAGCAGTTGCACGCTGATTTTCAGGATCGCATCAACGGTGGAACCGCCCTCACCGTGCACATTCAGCAGCAAGGTCACCAGCAGCGGCGTCAAAAAGATCCCGAACAGGCTCGAGGCCGCCGCACTGCAAATGGCCGCCGGGATGTTGCCGCGCGCCAGCGACGTAAAGGCAATCGCCGATTGCACCGTGGCCGGCAAGGCGCACAGGTAGAGCATGCCCATGTACAGGTCTTTGCCGATCAGCGGCGACAGCACCGGCTTGAGCGCCAGGCCCAGCAGCGGGAACAGCACGAAGGTCAGGCTGAACACCAGCAGGTGCAGGCGCCAATGGCCGGCGCCGGCGACGATGGCCTGGCGCGACAGCCTGGCGCCGTGCAGGAAAAACAGCAGCGCAATCGCCAGGTTGGTCACCCAGCCGAAGGCCACGGAGGTCTGGCCGCTGGCGGGCAGCAGGGAGGCGAGGATCACCGTGGCGATCAGCGTCAGGGTGAAGTTGTCGGGCAGAAAACGCGGGCGGGTCATAAGCAAATCTTCCAAGGGTTGCCAAGAGCATCATCGCGACTCTAACGTAACGGCTTGTTACCGACTAACGCCAATGAGCCAGTAAATGCCGCCTAAAGGACATGACAAGGCCGTGCGCCGCAGTGTGCCCGGGCTTTCCAGCCTGCCGCGCCCGGTGTATGGGCGCACCGAATCGCTGCCCAATCGCGCCCTCACCCGTCGGCACAGCCACCCGTGGGTGCAATTGTCCTACGCGATTTCCGGGGTGCTGGAGATCCAGACCAGCGTCGGCCGCTTCGTCGCGCCGCCGCAACGCGCGGTGTGGATTCCGGCGGGCATGCCGCACCGGGTGTACAGCTCGCCGCGAACCGAGATGCGCAGCCTGTACCTCGATTGCAGCGTCACCGCCTGGGCGACCGACGCGTGCCATGTGCTGGAAGTCAGCAGCCTGTTGCGCGAGTTGATCCGCAGCTTCAGCGAGCTGCCGGTGGAATACGCCGAGGACGGGCCGGACGGCAGGCTCGCCCAGGTGGTGCTCGACCAGCTCGCCGCCGCGCCGCAGGTGGACCTGATGCTGCCGTTGCCGCTCGACCAGCGCTTGCGCCAGATCTACCGCAGCCTGAATTTGCACCCGGAGCAGCAGACCACGCTGGGGCAGTGGAGCCAGAAGCTGGGCGTCAGCGAGAAAACCCTGAGCCGGTTGTTCCTCAGTGACACCGGGTTGACCTTCCGCGCCTGGCGCCAGCGCCTGCGCCTGCTCACCGCCCTGCCCGCCCTGGAGCAAGGCGAACGGGTGACGGATGTGGCATTGGGGTGTGGGTATGAATCGACGTCGGCGTTTATCAATGCGTTTCGACAGCAGTTTGATGCGACGCCGGGTGAGTTCTTTCGCTAATTAACAGATGTAGGAGGTCAAAATGTGGGAGGGGGCTTGCCCCCGATGGCAGTGTGTCAGTCACCAAAATTATTGGCTGATCCACCGCTATCGGGGGCAAGCCCCCTCCCACATTTGGAATTGCATAGGCCTGTCAGAGTTGCGCCTTGGCCAATATCGCCTGGAGCAACACATCCGCCCCCGCCGTCGACCATTCCGGGGAAATCTCTTCCGCCTCGTTATGGCTCAGCCCATCCACACACGGCACAAAGATCATCGCCGTCGGCGCCACCTGGTTCAGGTAGCAGGCGTCGTGCCCGGCACCGGAAATCATCCGCCGATGGCTGTAGCCCAACGCCTCGGCCGATGCGCGCACCACCTCCACGCAGTCCGGGTCAAAGGCAATCGGCGCGTACTGGAAGATCTGCTTCACGCTGTGCTGCAGGCCGATGCCCGCGGCGATGCGCGCCACGGCGTCGCGCAGTTGCTGGCCCTGGCGCGCCAGCACGGCCTCGTCCGGATGGCGGAACTCCACGCTGAAAAACACCCGCCCCGGCACCACATTGCGCGAGTTGGGGAAGATATTCGCCATGCCCACCGTGGCCCGACCTTCGGCGCCCTGCTCCAGGCCCAGGCCGTTCACGGCCTCGACCACCCGCGCAAAACCCAGCAGCGCATCCAGGCGATGGTCCATCGGTGTGGTGCCGGCGTGGGCGCTGCGGCCGCTCAATTCCACTTCATACCAACGCTGGCCCTGGGCACCGGTGACCACGCCGATAGTTAGGCCTTGGGCCTCCAGGATCGGGCCTTGCTCGATATGCAGTTCAAACGCCGCATGCACGGCCTGGCCGCCGACCGGTTCGGGGCCGGCATAGCCGATCTGCTGCAGAGCCTCGCCGATGGTCACGCCGGTTTTGTCGGCGCGGGACAGGCCGTATTCAAGGTCGAACACACCGGCATACACGCCTGAGGAAATCATCGCCGGGGCAAAACGCGAGCCTTCTTCGTTGGTCCAGTTGACCACTTCGATGGGCCGTTCGGTTTCGATGCCCAGGTCGTTGAGGGTGCGCAGCACTTCCACGCCGGCGAGCACGCCATAAATGCCGTCGTACTTGCCGCCGAAGGGCTGCGAGTCGCCATGGGAGCCGGTGAGCACCGGGGCCAGATGGTCCTGGCGACCGGCGCGGCGCGCGAAGATATTGCCCATGGCGTCCACGCGAATGCTGCAACCGGCCGCCTCGCACCACTGCACGAACAGGTCGCGGCCACGGCGGTCTTCGTCGGTGAGCGCCAGGCGCGACACACCGCCCTTTTCGGTGGCGCCGATCTGCGCCATTTGCATCAGCGAATCCCACAGGCGTTCACCATTCACCCGTGCCAGGTTATTCATGGGGTTTGGCCCGATAGCGGAAGTCACAGCGGTGGTCGCCGCCCATGATGGTCTGGGTGCGGGTCAGTTCGATGTCCGGGTTGTAGCCGACGATAAACAGCTCGTCACGATTGCAGGACAACAGGTGGCCGATCTCGCCCAGGCCCATCTCGGTGTACATCTCGGCGTAGCGGCAGCGCTTGACGTCATAGTCATAGCGCTCGGCATCGCTGGCGATGATGTCGATTTTGAGCGCGTCGTCCTGCTCCCACAGCACTTGCAGTTCGACAAAACTCTTGAGGTCGGCGCCCTGCTCTTCCAGCGCGGCAAAATGCTTGCCGGCCTGGATCGCCGCATTGCCCACGGCTTCGCCAATCACCGCAGCGGCAAATTCCTTGCCCTGCTCGCGCTTCAAGATCTCGTAGATCGGCTTGATGATTTCGGCTTCTATGCGCCGCCGGGCGAGGATGCCCAGTTCACCTTCCAGTTTGCTCATTGTGTGCCTCCATCAGCTCCACAGAATCGGGTGCCCTGCAGGGCACCCGACAGATGTTTACTTGCCGCCCGCCACGCTCACCGGCTGCCACTGGTTGGCCTTGACCTGATAAACGGTGAACGACGGTTTTTTCAAGTTGCCTTCGGCATCAAACGCAATGGTGCCCGTCACGCCCGGGTAGCTGATCGCGCGCAGCACCGGCAGGTACTTTTGCGGGTCGACGGAATCGGCCTTTTCGATGGCCGCCACCAGCACGCCGACGCCGTCATAGGCGAATGGCGCATGCAGTTCAATGTTGGTCTTGTAGCGTTCTTTATAGGCCTGTTCGAACGCCTTGCCACCCGGCATTTGCGCAACGGCCAGGCCCGGTTCCAGGGCAATCACGCCCTCGCCTTCGTTCTGCGCCAGTTGCAGGAAGGTCTGGCTGACAAACCCACCGGCGCCCATCAACGGCGCCTTGATCCCCAACTGTTTGATGCGCCGCGCCAGCGGTGCGGCCTGGGCGTCGACGCCGCCGAAGAAGATCAGGTCCGGGTTCTGGCTGCGGATATTGGTGAGCACGGCGCTGAAGTCGATGGTCTTGTCGTCCACGTATTCGCGCGCAACCACCTTGGCACCGCCGGCTTCGATGGATTTGACGAACTGGTCCGCCAGGCCCTGGCCGAACGCGGTGCGGTCGTCGATCACGGCGATGCGCTGGGCCTTCAAGGTGTTCAGCGCGTAGGCGCCGGCGACCTGACCGCCATCGTCGTCATGGCCCATGATGCGAAAACTGGTGTCGAAACCCTGCTGGGTGTAGGCATGCCCGGTGGCCACCGGCGCGACCTGGGCAATCCCGGCGTCGTGGTAGACCCGCGCAGCCGGGATGCTGGTGCCGGTGTTCCAGTGGCCGACCACGCCGACCACGCCTTCATCCACCAACCGCTGGGCGACGGTGACGGCGGTGCGCGGGTCGGACTGGTCGTCTTCCGAGACCAGCTTGAACGTCACCGCCTCGCCGTTGATTTTTGGGTGCTTGGCGTTGGCCTGGTCGATGGCCAGTTGCGCGCCGTTTTCCAGGTCTTTGCCGATACGGGCCGAGGGGCCAGTCAGCGGGCCAGCCAGGCCGATCAGCACGGTCTGGTCAGCCTGGGCCACGGCGCTCGCGAGGCTGCTGAGGGCCAGGCCGATCAATGCGGTGTTCTTGAAAGTCTTCATCAGTGTTTCCTGCTAATTTTCAGGCGGGTCGGAACACGCCGGGCGTCCGGTAGCGTCATGTATTTATTCGCCGAGGTACGCACTGCGCACCTCTGGGTGTTCAAGCAAATCTGCGGAGGGACCCGTGAGGCTGATGCGCCCGGTGTCCATCACGTAAGCGCGGTCGGTCACCTGCAGCGCCAGCCGCGCGTTCTGTTCCACCAGCAACAGGGTCATGCCCTGGCGGCACACATCGTCGATCACCTGGAAAATCTTCTCCACCATGATCGGCGCCAGGCCCATGGACGGCTCATCGAGGATCAGCAAGCGCGGGCGCGACAGCAGCGCGCGGGCCAGGGCAAGCATCTGTTGCTCGCCACCCGAAAGCAGGCCGGCGGACTGTTGCAAGCGTTCTTCCAGGCGCGGGAAGTGCTCGAAAAGCTGGCGCATTTCGCGTTGCACCTGGGCGTTATCACGACGCAAAAATGCGCCGGCCTGGAGGTTTTCCAGCACGCTCATGCGCGCAAAAATCCCGCGGCCTTCCGGCACCATGGCGATGCCCTGGCGCAGCAGTTGGTCCGGCGCCTGGCCGCGCACCGAGCGGCCGGCAAAACGGATCTCGCCAGCGGCCGCCGGCAGCAGGCCGGTCAGGGCCTTGAGGCTCGAGGTCTTGCCGGCACCGTTGGCGCCGATCAGCGTGACGCGCTCGCCTTCCTCGATATGCAGGTCGAGGGATTTAACCGCTTCGATGGCGCCGTAGCGCACCTGCAAACCGTCGACTTTCAATAGCGGTTCAGACATGGGCACTGGCTCCCAGGTAGGCCTGGATCACCGCCGGATGCTGGCGCACCTCGGCCGGCGGCCCCACGGCGATGACTTGGCCGTAATCGAGCACGCTGATGCGGTCGCACACACCCATCACCAGCTTTACGTCGTGTTCGATCAGCAGCAGGGTGTGGCCGTCGTCGCGGATCTTTTCCAGCAGGCTGCGCAGTTGCACTTTCTCGCTGGCGTTCATGCCGGCCGCCGGTTCATCCAGTGCCAGCAAGCGCGGTTCGGTGGCCAGGGCGCGGGCGATTTCCAGGCGACGCTGGTGGCCGTAGCTCAGACTGTCGGCGCGGTAGTCGGCGAAACCGGCGAGACCCACATACGCCAACAAACGATGGGCATGCGCGCGGGTTTGTGCCTCTTCATCACGGGCGCGGCGATGCCGGCTCAAGGCAGCCCACAGGCCGTTGCGCGTGCGCACGTGGCGCCCGACCATGACGTTTTCCAACGCGCTCATGGCATTGAACAGGCGGATATTCTGGAAGGTGCGCGCAATACCGGCGGCGGCCACCTGGTGCACGCTGGTCGGCCGGTACTCACGGCCATCGAGCTGAAAGCGCCCGGAATCCGGGGTGTAGAGGCCGGTCATCAGATTAAAGAAGGTGGTCTTGCCCGCGCCGTTGGGCCCGATCAGCCCGTAGATTTCGCCGGGCTGGATGCTCAGGCTGACGTCGGTCAGCGCCGCGACGCCGCCGAAGTGTTTGTTGACCGAATCGATCTGCAACAAAGGTGCGCTCATCGTGCCACTCCTTTGGGCCACAGCCCGGCGGGTCGATAGAGCATCGCCAGGATCAGCGCCAGGCCGTAGAACAACTGACGAATGATTTCCGGGTCCACCAGCACCTGGCCGAACAGCGCCTGCTGCAACGGGCCCATGCTCGCGCGCAGCGCTTCGGGCAACGCCGCCAGCAGCACGCAGCCGAGGATCACGCCGGGGATATGGCCCATGCCGCCCAGCACCACCATCGCCAGTACCGCGATGGATTCATTGAGGGTGAAAGACTCCGGCGAAACAAAACCCTGGAACGAGGCGAACAGCGCGCCGCTCACGCCGCCGAACGCGGCGCCAATCGCAAACGCCAGCAGCTTGAGGCGCACGGTATTCACGCCCATGGCCTGGGCCGCGTCTTCGTCTTCGCGGATGGCCACCCAGGCGCGGCCGATGCGCGAACGCTCCAGGCGAATGCAGGCGAACAGGATCAACACCACCAGCGCGGCGAACAGGTAGTAATAGAGGTACACCGACGGCAGGCGCAGGCCGAACAGCTCCTGGGTGCGGCCCAGGTTCACGCCGAGCAGGCTGACCGGATCGACCTGGGAAATGCCCTTGGGGCCGTTGGTGATATTCACCGGGCGGTCGAGGTTGCGCAGCAGGATGCGGATGATCTCGCCAAATCCCAGGGTGACGATGGCCAGGTAGTCGCCGCGCAGACGCAGGGTTGGCGCGCCCAGCACCACACCGCAGCCGGCCGCCAGCAGTGCGCCGAGCGGCAAAATCAGCCAGATCGAGGTGTGCATGCCCGCCGGCAGCAACGCCGCCAGGGCTGGAAACTGTTGCAGCAGGTGGGGCGACGACAGCAACGCGGCCAGATAGGCGCCCACGGCGTAGAACGCGATAAAGCCCATGTCCAGCAGCCCGGCGTAGCCGACCACAATATTCAGGCCGAGGGCGAGCATGATGTACAGCAGGGCAAAATCCAGGGTACGCACCCAGGTGTTGCCGCCGGCATGCCCGACGATCCACGGCGCCAGCACCAGCGCTACGGCGAACAGCAGCAGGCCAAGCGTCGCGCGTTTATTCGGGGTAAGAGACTTGATCATGCGCGGGTCGCCAAACGTTCGCCCAGCAGCCCCGAGGGCCGAAACACCAGCACCGCGATCAACACGATAAAGGCGAACACATCCTGGTAATTGCTGCCGAACACGCCGTTGGTGGCAGCGCCCAGGTAGCCGGTGCCCAGGGCTTCGATCAACCCCAGCAGCAGGCCGCCGAGCATCGCACCCTTGAGGTTGCCGATACCGCCCAACACGGCGGCGGTGAAGGCTTTGATGCCCGGCAGAAAGCCCATGTAGAAGTGCGCGCTGCCGTAGTTGCTGGCCATCATCACCCCGGCGAGTGCCGCCAGGGCGCCGCCGATGGCAAAGGTGGTGACGATAATGCGGTTGGGGTTGATGCCCATCAGGCTGGCGACTTGCGGGTTCTCCGCCACGGCACGCATGGCCCGGCCGAAGCGCGTGCGCTCCACCAGCACCAGCAGCGCGGCCATCACGGCCAGGGCGATGGCGATGGTGGTCAACGCCGTGGCGTTGGTGATCGCCGGGTGCGCCGAGGCACCGGCCAGCACTTCAATCGGCTCCAGGGGCAACAGCTGCGGGAACATTTGCGGGTTGCGGGTCCACACCAGCATGGCGAGGGTTTGCAGCAGCAGCGACACGCCGATCCCGCTGATCAATGGCGCCAGGCGCGGCGCATGGCGCAGGCGGCGATAAGCCACGCGTTCGATCACCACTGCGAGCAGCGCACAAAACGCCATGGCCACCAACGTGGCAATCAGCAACACCAGCACCGGCGGGAGTGCCGGCCACGTCGCTTGCACCAGGCGAATCACCGACAGGCCCACCAGCGCGCCGATCATCAACACATCGCCATGGGCAAAGTTGATGATGCGCAAAATGCCGTAGACCATGGTGTAACCCAGGGCCACCAGCGCGTAGAGACTGCCCGTCATCAAGCCGTTGAGCAGTTGTTGGATAAAGCCATCCATCAGGAGCATAAACCTCAGTGCGTACAGGGGCGGCACACTAAGCATCTATTCTGTTTTTATCAAATATCAGAAAGTTATAGGGTTAGATCAAAGCGATAACAGGCTATTTATGCCGTAATTACGGCACTTATGGCTCTTTATCTGAATGTAGACTTGGTATTTAATTCAACACATGAATAAATCAGAACAGTTAGCCAATGACCCGCCCCTGCGTGCCGTGCGCACCTTCGAAGCCTTTGCACGCCATGGCGGGGTGAATGCCGCCGCGCGTGAACTGGACGTGTCAGCCTCGGCGATCAGCCATCAACTGCATTTGCTGGAAGACTTTCTGCAGCAGCCACTGACCTTGCGCCAGGGCCGCAACCTGGTGCTCACCGACGAGGGCCGCGAGTACTACCGCGCGATCCGCTCGGCCTTTGCCGTGCTGCGCAGCGCTACCGAACATGTGCGCGAGAAAAGCGCCACGCGCCAGGTCACCATCAGCCTGATCCCGCTGTTTGGCATCAACCTGTTTATCCCGCGCCTGGCGAATTTCCTGAAGGACCACCCGGCGCTGGACATCAACGTGACCTACGCCAACCACCGCAGCTACCCCAGCGATGCGGCCGACATGTCGATCCGCTTCGGCACCGGGCACTGGCCGGGTTATCACAGCGAGCCGTTGATTTGCGGCGCGGTAACGCCCTACTGCAGCCGCGCGTTCCTGGCGCAACACGGGCCCATCGACACGCCCCAGGCGCTAAGCGAACTGCCGCTGCTGCACGACGAGGAACGCGGCACCTGGGGCCAATGGTTCGAGGCCGCCGAAGTCGACGCCACGGCGCTGAATGGTTTGCTGCTGGAAGATGGCCAACTGGCACTCACCGCCACCCTCACCGGCCTGGGCTGCGCCTTGCTGCGCGAGCCGCTGGTAGCGCCGCATGTGGCCAGTGGCGAGTTGGTGAAGCTGTTTGATCTGCAGGTCAATGATGGCCGCCAGTACTACCTGTGCCGGCGGGCCAACAGTGAATTGTCGAGCGAGGGAAATGACTTGTATGACTGGATCAAGCGCAGTTTGATCGAGGGGTGAAAGTCCACAGTAAATCTCAATGATTATGGAGATCAAAATGTGGGACGGGGCTTGCCCCCTCCCACATTTGATTTTGGTTTACAGGTTAGCTGCCGTTGCCCGCGTGGGCCTCTTCAAAGAAGTAGTCCTTCCAGCTCGCCGCCTTGTTTTTCAGCACGCCCAGTTGCTGCAATTTCTCGGCGTAGATAAAGGTACGCTGCGGCACGATGGTGAAGTCGATTTCCGGGTCCTGGACGATTTTTTCCACCAGGTCCAACGGCAACTTCGACTGTTCTACGCGGATATATGCCTTGGCCGCCGCGGGCTTGTCGGCCTTGATGATCTTCTCGGCCTCAGCCAGGGCGTCATAGAACGCCTTGTAGGTCTTGGGGTTTTCGTCGTGGAATTTCTGCGTGGTGTACAGCACGTTGAAGGTCGCCTGCCCGCCGAGGATGTCGTAGGAACTGAGCACCTTGTGCACGTTAGGATTCAACAGCTCCTGGTACTGGAATGGCGGGCTGGAAAAGTGCGCGTTGATCTCCGAACCGCCGGCAATCAGCGCCGCCGTAGCGTCGGGGTGGGCCAGGCTGATGGAGATATCATCAAACTTCTTGTAGTTGGCATCGCCGAACTGCTTGGCGGTTTCGATCTGCAAGGTACGCGACTGGAAGCCCACACCCGCCGCCGGCACGGCGATGCGGTCTTTCTCGGTGAAGTCCTGCAAGGTCTTGACCTTGGGGTTGTTGGTCAGCAGGTAGTTGGGCATCGAGCCGAGGGAGGCGATGGCCTTGACGTTCTGCTTGCCCTTGGTACGGTCCCACAGGGTCAGCATCGGCGGCACACCGGCCGAGACCACATCCAGGGCGCCGGCCAGCAACGATTCGTTCATGGCGGTGGCGCCGGAAATGCTGTTCCATTCCACCTGGATATCCAGGCCCTGTTCCTTGCCATGTTTTTCGATCAGGTGCTGGTCGCGCACCACATCGAGAATCAGGTAGCCGATGCCGAACTGCTGGGCGATGCTGATCTTGCCTTCGGCCTGGGCGCCCAGGCTGAGCAAGGCACTGGCGGCGGCCAGCAGAGTGAGTGAGGAACGCTTGAAAGTCATGGGGGATCTGCCGCGTTTTCGGGAAGGTGATGGAGCGTAGCGGCGGTTTTTAAGACAGCAAAAGAATATCGGGATCTATTGTTATGCAAATAATCCCCAAACCGGCGCGCGGCTGGTATCGTGCCGCGCTTTGAAAAACTGCCACACACTGCGAGGAAATGGACGTTGAACACTGACGACAAAATGACCGGGGACCTGTTCGAGGTGGATAAGCGCCTGTCACTCAAACCCGTGGTGGACTTCAACACCTACCTGCGCAGCGCGTTCGGCGACGGCCCGTGCACCTGCATCCGCTGCACCGCCAGCGGCGGCGACGAAACCGGCTATGAGTTCCAGCACAGCTTCACCTTCGACGGCAAACCCACCCATCGCCGCTTCGCCACCACGGCGGGCAGCGATGTGTTGATGGCATTGAAGAAGGCGTGGTTGTCCTACACCAAGGCCGAGTTGCCGCTCAGCGGTGTGCTGACACTGGAAACGCTGAAGGAGTTTATCGAGCCGCAACTGCACAAACGCCTGGCACCGCTGTTTCTGGCCAGTGGGTTAGTCAAGGATGTGGACGGTGAGTTGCTGCTGCAGCCGCAGGCGGCGTGATCAGCCTTCAGTAGCCCACACCCCGCACACCACCGGAAGCCCGAATCGATTCCCCGGTGACCCAATGGGCGTCTTCGGACGCCAGGAAGACCGCCAGCGGCGCGATGTCCTCGGGCTCGCCAAAGCGCCCCAGCGGCGTGCCGGCGATCAGTGACTGGCCGAATTCGCCGGCAAAGTTGCCATCGGTCGCCGGCGTGTTGGTGTGGCCCGGCAAGATCGAGTTGACCCGAATCCCCCGCCCGCCCAGTTCACGGGCCAAGGCGAAGGTCAAGGTGTCCACCGCGCCCTTGGTGGCCGAGTAGACACTGGACGCCAGGTAGGGGTCGGTACTCAGGATCGAACTGATATTAATGATGCTGCCGCCCTGCCCCAACAACTTCAGCGCCTCGCGCGCCGCCAGCAGATAGCCCAGCACATTGAGGTTGAACTGCTTGTGGAAGGCTTCTTCGGTCAGGTCCTCGAGCATCTGGAACACCGCGACGCCGGCATTGTTGACCAGAATATCCAGCCTGCCGAAGCGCTCGCGGACGGTCTCGAACAGGCGCGTCACGTCGGCACTCGAACTCATGTCCGCCTGCACGCTGATGGCGTTACCGCCTTGGGCCTGGATAAACGCGACTACCGCATCGGCATCCGTTTTGCTGGAGGCGTAATTGACCACCACGCTCGCACCGGCGGCCGCCAGGCCTTTGGCGATGCCTGCGCCGATGCCTTTTGATGCACCGGTGACCACGGCTATTTTTCCATCGAGTTTCATCAGGGTTACCTTTCAACGTGTGAGTGATAGTGCTTGGCGCCAGTATCCGCGCCACCCTCGGCAGGACGGTTGCCGGTTCTTCTCCCATGCTTGCCTATTCTTCTCAGTCGGCTTGCTTTGCCGCGCCGCGTGGCTCATGGTCGGCCCATGAATAACGCCCTGAATGAACTGCGCCACCTGGTGATGCGCGCAGACAACACGTGGACCGCCACCGGCCTGCCCCGCGTCGCAATGGTGCGGGCCGAAGCCTGCGCGGATCAGGTCTACCAGCCGATGCTGCACCTGGTGCTGCAAGGCTCGAAAACCTTGTCGATCGGCGATCAGGTCTGCACTTATGGGCCGTCCAGCTATTTCGTGGTGCCGCTGGACGTGCCCGCCACCGGCCAGGTCCACGCCAGCGCCGCGGACAGGCCCTACCTCGCCATCAGCTTGAGCCTGGAACCGTCGGTGATTGCTGCCTTGCTGGCGGACGAGCCACCAGCGGCCGAGCGCCTGCGTCCGCCGCAGTTCGTGGCCGTGCCGGCGCCGGTGGAAATGATTGACGCCTGGCTGCGGATGCTGCGGTTGATGGATCGCCCCAATGAGGCCGTGGTGCTCGCACCGATGATCGAGCGGGAAATCCTGTTTCGCGCGTTGCAGGGCCCGTTGCGCGCAACCCTGGTGGACATGGCCCGACCCGACGGGCGCCTGACGCAGATCCGCCGTGCCACCGAGTGGATTCGCCAGCACTACACCGAACCGTTTCGCGTGGAACCGTTGGCGGCCATGAGCGACATGAGCGTGGCGGCGTTCTACCGGCATTTCAAAGCCATCACCGCAATGACGCCCATCCAGTACCAGAAGCGCCTGCGCCTGTTGCGGGCGCGCTGGTTGCTGCTGTTCGACACCCTGGACGCGGCCTCGGTGGCCTTCAGCGTGGGCTATGAAAGCGCCTCGCAGTTCAGCCGCGAATACGCGCGGCTGTTCGGCCTGCCGCCGGTGAAGGACATGGCACGGTTCAAGGTCCCGGTTTGACGACCGGGCCGTTGCTCCCAAGGGTTAGAAATCAATGATCCGCGTGCCGCCAATCGTCTGGGCAAACCCCACGCCGAACAGCTTGGCCGGGGTTTCAAAGCCGGGCCGGCGTTCGCCGCCGAGCACACGACGCGCGGCTTCCACGGCGGCAATCGGGGTGAAGCTGTAGCCGTTGACGGTTTCGATCACTGAGCGCGCGAGCGTGCCGTCTGCGCCGGTGACTTCAGCCACGGCGCGGGCGGGATGGGCGTCACGCTGGGCCTGGCTGGGGCCGTCGGGCAGTAATGAGAGGTCGCCTTCGGGGAAGGCTTCGCCGCTGATGTGCACGAACATGGCGATATCCGGGATGCCGCTGGAATGCCACGCGGTGACCAGGTCGCCGAAGGACAACGGCGCACACAGCACCGCGCCGTCGCCGAAGTCCAGGTGTTGCGGTTGCGCGTCCGGCGTGGCGACCAGCTCGCCGTCGATGCGCGCGATCACGCCGGCGCCGATGATTTCGCCGACACTCATGGCCGAGCCGCGGGACATCGCGCCCGGCACCTGCAAGGCGATTTTCACCGAGCGTGGCTGCTGCACGCGGCGGGCGACGTGCATCACCAGGCAGTCGGTGGGCACCACGTCCCAGCCGACGCCGGGCAGCAGCATCACCCCTGCCTCGGCGCCGAGTTGCTCGGCCAGGCGGTACACATTGATTTCGGCGGTGATGTCCAAATAATCGGTGCCGCTGGCGATGCAGGCGCGCATCAACGGCTCGGCGGTATGGGCGAACGGCCCGGCAAAGTTGAGCAGCACGTCGATATCCGCCAGGTGGCTGGCCGCTTGGGCGTCCGCGGTGAATACGCGGTATGCCGCGTTCAGTTCCGTGGCGAGAGCCGCCAGGCGCGTGACATTGCGGCCAGCGATCACCAGGTCCAGGCCGAGTGTTTTTGCGTGTACCGCCGCCATGCGCCCGGTGTAGCCGGTGGCGCCGTAGATCATCAATTTTTTCATGGGGTGTGCTGCCAGTTCTTGTAGACGAATTCGAGGCTGTAGCCGTCCGGGTCAAGGACGTTGGCCGCGTAGTAGTTGGGGTCGTAATGCAGGCGTGCGCCGGGTGCGCCGTTGTCGGTGGCGCCGTTTTCCAGCGCGGCGGCGTAGGCCTTTTCGACCTCCAAACGACTGTTGGCGACAAAGCCCACATGCACCGCCTGCCCTTGCACCACGCCTTCGCGCAACCAGAAGAACATGCGCCCGTGGGCGCCAAAGCCTTTCAGGTCCGGGTGGCCGGGTGGGCCGTCCTTGCCGGCGTAATCGAGCCGTGCGGTGATGCCCAATGGCGTCAGCGTGGCGTCGTAGAAGCGGACGGAGCGCGCAATGTCGCTGACCGAGAGAAACAGGTGATCGAGCATGGAGTGGCCTCGCGATTCAGATGATATAGCCGCCAGCGACTTCGATCGTTTGCGCATTGATCCAGCTGCCCTCTTCCGACAGCAGCATGGCAATTACCCGCGCCACGTCGTGCGGTTCGCCTACACGACCGAGGGCGGTTTGCCCGGCCAGCAAGGCTTCGAACTCATCGTTCAGGCCGCCGCCCAGTTCGGTACGGATCGCACCGGGGGACACCGCGTTGGCGCGAATACGCCGTTCGCCGAACTCCTTGGCCATGTAGCGGGTGAGCACGTCGAGCCCGCCCTTGAAGGCCGCATAGGGCGCCACGCCTGCCGTCGCCACACGGGTGGTGGCGCTGGTGAGGTTGACGATGCTGGCGTGCGCTTCCAACAGTGGCAACAGGGTTTGGGTGAGGAAAAACGGGCCCTTGAGGTGCACGTTGAACAGGCCGTCGAATTGCGCTTCGGTCACCGCTTCCAGCGGGTTGAACAACCCGTAGCCAGCGTTGTTGACCAGGCCGCTCAAGGTCTCTACGCCCCAGGTGGAGCGCAGGGTTTGCACCACAGTGTCGCGAAACGCGGTAAAGCTGCTGACCGCAGCCACATCCAGTTGCAGTGCGACGGCCTTGCCGCCAGCGGCTTCGATCTGCTGGACCACCGCCTGTGCGGCGTCGGGGTTGCGGTTGTAGGTCAGAATCACGCCATGCCCCTGGCGAGCACACAACTCGGCGGTACTGGCGCCGATGCCGCGGCTGCCTCCGGTGATCACGATAACGCTCATGGCCTGCTCCACTGCTGAAAAGTTGAGTGGCTACAGTAGCCATCGCCCTACCCGGCCACGCAGCCGTTCCTACTGCAATCCTGCCTGTTTCTGCTTTTTGCTTGCGCTGGGTTCGCAGGAAGGCACAGCATGGCCGCCATGAATACTCAATTGATCGAACTGCGCGCCTTGGCCGCCAAGGCCGAAAACCGCCGCACCGAGACCGGGATCCCGCGCGTGGCGATGGTCCAGGGGAAGATTCCCGAGCATCTGCTCGCGGCCGTGTACGACCCGATGATCAACCTGATCCTGCAGGGCAGCAAATCGCTCACCGTGGGCGACCGCACATTGCACTACGATCCGGCGACGTATTTTGTGATGTCCATCGAGTTGCCCGCCGTGGGCGTGGTGAACCCGGCGAGCACGGGCGAGCCGTACCTGGCGGTCAGCCTGACCCTGGACCCGACGGTGCTGACCACCCTGCTCAATGACTTGCCCGCGCCCAATGGACGGTGCGAGCAGGAAGCCGGGTTTTCAGTGGCGGCGGTAACGCCGGCCTTGATGGATGCCTGGGTGCGCATGCTGCGCCTGATCGGCGACCCGGTGGCGATTGCCGCGCTGGCGCCGGCCTATGAACGGGAAATCCTCTACCACGTGCTGCAAGGCCCGCACGGCTGGATGTTGCGCGAGATTGCCGCACCGGACACTGCCATGGCGCGCGTGAGCCAGGCCATCCAGTGGATTCGCCGCGACTTTGCCCAGCCGATCCGCGTGGAAGCATTGGCCCAGAAGGCGGCGATGAGTGTTTCGGCGTTTCACCGGCACTTCAAGGCGGTGACCAACCTGAGCCCGTTGCAGTATCAGAAGCGCGTGCGTTTGCTACAGGCGCGCACGTTGATGGTGGCCAGCGCGAGCAGCGTGACCAGTGCGGCGTTTGAGGTAGGGTATGAAAGCGCGACCCAGTTCAGCCGCGATTATGCGCGGGTGTTCGGGTTGCCGCCGGCCCGCGATACCGCGCGGATTCTCGCGCAGAGCAAAGGACTCGCCGGATAAATTCCGGATATAGCCACAGCGATGTGGGAGGGGCTTCCCCCCTCCCACAGTTTCTACCGATTGCGATTACTTACGCGCCGCCTCCCACTGCTTGAGCAGGTCGTTGTAGTTCACGGTTTCACCCTTCGGCTTCTCGTTCGCCAGTTTCGGCTTAGGCGCGCCCGGCTGGTCGAACCAGTATTGCGCGTCCCGCTCGGGGTTCATTTTCGGACCGCAGACCGGTTGCACCTTGGAGCGTTCCAGGCGCGTCATGATTGCGTCCTGCTCCTTGGCCAGGTTGTCCAGCGCCTGTTGCGGGGTTTTCTCGCCGCTGGCGGCGGCGGCGATGTTGCTCCACCACAGTTGCGCCAGGCGTGGGTAGTCCGGCACGTTGGTGCCGGTCGGCGACCATTCGGTGCGCGCCGGGCTGCGGTAGAACTCCACCAGGCCACCGAGTTTGGGCGCCATGTCGGTCATGGCCTGTGAGTTGATGTCCGACTCACGAATTGGCGTCAGGCCGACGATGGTTTTCTTCAGTGACACGGTTTTCGAGGTCACGAACTGCGCGTACAGCCAGGCCGCGAGTTTCTGTTTCTCCGGCGTGGACTTGAGGAAGGTCCAGGAGCCTACGTCCTGATAGCCCTTCTTCATGCCCTTTTCCCAGTAAGGCCCTACAGGCGACGGCGCCATGCGCCATTTCGGCGTGCCGTCGGCATTCACTACCGGCAGACCCGGTTTGACCATGTCGGCGGTAAACGCGGTGTACCAGAAGATCTGCTGCGCGATATTGCCTTGGGACGGCACCGGGCCGGATTCGGAGAAGGTCATGCCCGCCGCTTCCGGTGGCGCGTAGGCTTTCATCCAATCGACGTATTTCTGCGTGGCAAATACAGCGGCCGGGCCGTTGGTGTCGCCGCCACGGGTAACGCTGGAACCCACCGGGTGGCAGTCCTCCACGCGAATGCCCCACTCGTCCACCGGCAAGCCGTTGGGCAGGCCCTTGTCGCCGCCACCGGCCATGGAGAACCAGGCATCGGTGAAGCGCCAGCCCAGGGACGGGTCTTTTTTGCCGTAGTCCATGTGCCCGTAGATGCGCTTGCCGTCGATTTCCTTGACGTCCTCGCTGAAAAATTTGGCGATGTCCTCATAGGCCGACCAGTTCACCGGCACGCCGAGTTCATAGCCGTATTTCTCCTTGAACTTGGCTTTCAGCTCCGGGCGCTCGAACCAGTCGGCGCGAAACCAATAAAGGTTGGCGAACTGCTGGTCGGGCAACTGGTAGATCTTGCCGTCCGGCGCGGTGGTGAAGGAGATACCGATAAAGTCCTTGATATCCAGGGTTGGCGAGGTGAAGTTCTTGCCTTCGTTGGCCATCAGGTCGGTGATCGATTCGGTCTTGCCATAGCGAAAGTGCGTACCGATCAAGTCGGAATCGTTGACCCAGCCGTCATAGATGTTCTTGTCGGACTGCATCTGGGTTTGCAGCTTTTCCACCACGTCGCCTTCCTGAAGCAGGTCGTGGGTCAGCTTGATCCCGGTGATTTCACTGAAGGCCTTGGCCAGCACCTTGGACTCGTATTCGTGGGTGGTGAGGGTTTCCGACACTACGTTGATCTTCATCCCACGGAACGGTTCCGACGCCTTGATAAACCACTTGAGTTCCTCAAGCTGCTGCTCGGCGGTGAGCGTGGACGGTTTGAATTCGCTGCCGATCCATTTTTTCGCGGCATCTTCATACGCATCGGCCCAGGCCGAAGCGCTCAAACCGCTGAGGGCCAGTACGGCAGCCAATGAAATGCTATGTCGCAGCTTATTGTTC
>Ga0302347_1001422_pt1 | contig 28854 bp, 16 predicted proteins | sample PhyWR1_FD_202178 | JGI IMG/M metagenome (GOLD analysis project Ga0302347, IMG submission 202178) | Leaf surface microbial communities from wheat plants in UC Gill Tract Community Farm, Albany, California, United States - DLSL W.R1 (v2)... | ecosystem: Host-associated > Plants > Phyllosphere >...
GCTTTAGAATGCCCATCAAACCCAGGCCCTTCACCTTTGAATGTGAAGGATGCGGTTGGACAAAGACAGTGGCACCGCAAAGTGATGCGCTGATGCCCAGCGAGTGGTTTGACCAGTGCCCGAGGTGCGGGAGCAAGGCACTGAAGATGCGCACCGCAGGGTGGCTTGAAGGGGCGTTGGCGGAGTTGCTGGCGCGGCGGCGATTTTGAGCGCACAGGGCAGGGTTCAGCGCCCTGGCCTGCAACGGCCTGCCAGCAGGCAGGCCTGGGTTAGTAACACGTTGTGTGCCGGCGTTTACCGGCGTATTCGAGTGCGAAGGAAGTCATCAGACTCGACAGAGGTTCTGGTGCGAACGAGTTCGCAAACCTCTAGGGCTTTTCGAGCGGCCAGCTTGAGCGTTCGACGAAGGCCTTCGCATTCATCAACGAGTTTTTCCAGCCCGGAAGAATCGAACATTTGCTCAGAGATGGGGAATGCTCGATCAATTCTGTCAAACAGCGCCGTTCCGCCTATTTCCAGCGCATCGAGCTTGAACGCATTGAACTCGCCCTTGCGGCCTTCCAGTTGCGCAATATCGGTCTGGATGGCCTGCTTGTAGGCATCGAATACGGTATCGAGCTTGCTGTTAACCTTGCCGACTACATCCACTTTACGGTTGATCGAGCGCAGGAACTGCTCGAACGTCAGGCCGCTGGAGGGGTAGTCTTTCTTGCGCGTGGACGAATAGGCGCACATGCCGGCGTACTCGATACCCGCGAAACTCAGGTCGTCGGCTACTTGCTCCATGATCTCAAGAATATCGTCCTGAGACTTCACATCCGCCTTGTTCAACACGATATACAGCGACTCTGAGCGGAACGGCGTGGACTCGATGAACTCGATGTCGGACTGGTCGATGGTCCCGGCCGGGTCAAGGCCGATGACCCAGACCAGCGCCGAGGCCTGATTGACCAGGGAGGCTGCAGTGCTACGGTCGGAGGCCGCGGCCCCACCCGTGGTACCCGGGTTGTAGCCGGGCGTGTCGATGATGCACAGGTTGCCGAACAGCTCCGGGTCCATGGGGACCTTGACGCTGATGAAGGGCAGGATGCGCCGCAGGTCGAAGCCGAAGGCCTGAACATATTCGTGGCACATCGACGCGTACAGGCTGGGCTCCAGGTCGATGGCCCCACCGGTATACGAATAACCCTTGATCCGGGTTTCTTCGGAGCACACCACGTAGCTGGGGACCACGGTCACCGGGTTGATGCCGGTCGCCAACTTCACGCTCGGGTTTCGGATGAAGCTGTTGACGAACGCCGACTTTCCGCTGCTGAAACCACCCGCAATGCTCAGGATGGTTTTGCCGGCAATGCTCGGGAAGTTGTTGAGCATCTGCATTTCGGCGAGGATCGCCTGCATGTCGAGCACTGCTTGGGCTTCACCGGCCAACGACGATTCTCGGCTGGCGAACTCCATGTAGTCGTGGTTGATCAGATCGGCGAATTTGGCCAGCTCTTCATTACCGGGCGGTTGCTGGGCTAGGATTTTGCTCACCAGGGAAAATTTCTCGGTTAGCGACAGGTGCTGCTTGTTGATGTCGGCGTAATTGTCTTCCAGGTGCTGCTGGGAGGCCTTCAGTTGTTCGGTCAGGCTTTCCAGTAGGTCGACGTTCTGCTCCGTGGAAATCAACTGGTTCTTATGTTCCTCCAGGTACGTCTCCAGCTCGGCAATTTGTGCCAGCGCCTGTACCTTGCGTTCCTCCAGCTCGGCCGCATTGGCTCGTTCTGCCTGCAACTGGGTTGTTAGCGCTTCATTGTCCGACTCCAGCGAGTCGATCTGTACAGCCTGCCCGGTGCACTGTTCGGCCAACTGCTGTTTGGCGTCGTTCAGTGCTTCGATCTGCTGTTGCGCGTCCGAGAGGGTGTGACCAAGTTCAGCGATACGCTGTTCTTTTTCCACCAGCGCTTGCTTGCGATCTGCTAGCTGCTGTTCAAGGGTGGCGATCTCGGCAAGCGCCTGGTTCTTGCGTGCTTCCAGCTCTGCCGTATTGGCCTGTTCTGCCTGCAACTGGTCGCTGAGCGTCTGATTGCGCGACTCCAGCGTGCGGATCTGCTCAGTCTGCTCGGCGCACTGCTCGGTCAACCGCTGTTTGACGTTGTTCAGCGCTTCGATCTGCTGTCGAGTATCGGTCAGGGTGTGCTGGAGTTCCTGAATGCACCGCTCTTTGTCGACAAGCTCCTGCTTGTGATCGGCAAGGTGCTCTTCGAGCCCTGCGATCTGTGTCATTGCCTGAGCCTGCCGCTCTTCCAGATCCTTGGCGTACACCTTGGCCTGTGCCAGTGCGAGCATAGCCTTCTGGAGCTTGCCCCTCTCCTGCGCTAACGCTTCGGAGGTCGAGGCCAAATTGGCTGTTTCAAGCTGCAACGCATCGACTAGCGAGCCGTTGCGCGATTTTAGCTCGCCGATTTCGTCGTTCTGGCCCGCGCACAGCGCGGACAATTGCTGATTGGTGCTGAAAAACGTGTCGAGCTGGCACTGGGCATCATCCAGGTGGCCCTGAAGTTCAGCTGCCAGCTTCTTGCGTTTGAACTGCCAGAAGCGGGACAGCGACTCCAGCGTCGAGCGTGCCTGTTCATGAATGGCTGGCGGGTTGCTCACAGGGTGACCTCTTCGGCCTTGCGTGCCAGACGTTCAAGCCGGTCAATGGTTTGAGCCGCGTTGTCGACCTGATCCTTGAGCACATTGATCCGGCGTTGAATTTCATCGACGAAGGAGTTGGAGATGGTGGAAGGTGCGTTGCGTTCAACATCGTTGATGAACGAACTGATCTTGCTTTTGACCTTGCTACCCAACGAGCCAATGAAGTCATCGGCGGCATCCTTGAAACGTTCGGCCTCGTATCCCTTGAGCGTGCCGTTGCTTTTCAGGGAGTCAGGGAACGGAATGCCCAAGTCAAAGTCATCGTCAGGAATCGATTGAATGATCGAAAGAATCGCGAGCTTGATCATTTGCGCATTGGCATCCTGTTCAAGCACCTCACGGATCTTCGGCGTGAGGGTCCTGGCCAGTTCTTCGTTCAACCCGCGATGAGAGCTCTCCACCTTGGCGCCCAGCTCATCCTGGATGTCGTTCATGAACTCGTTGATGGTGGAGATGACCTGACTACTGATGATCTTGGAGCGGACGACCGTTTTCTCGGTAGTGCCGCCGCCCCAAAGCTTGCGGGCAAACCAACTGCCAACCCCAGGGTTGTCGACGACAATGGTTTCACTGAAAGAGCCTTCCGCGTCTTTGACAGTGGACTGCGTCTCGCGAAGCAATTGCGCAGCTGTCTTGCGCATGTCGTCACGCAACTTCTGGCGGTAGTCGGCCATGGTGTATTTGAAGCTGATATCCAGTTCCAGCGAGAGATCCAGTCGCTTCGATTCCAGCGAAGCCAGTTGTTCGTCCAGCTGATCGACGTTGGCGTTCTTGATCTGGATGACCTGGTTGCGTGCCAGGGTGATGATCAGCGCCTTGAATGCCTCAAGGTTCTTTTGTTTGCGAACCATCAGGTTGGCGATTTTTTCCCGCGTGATCTCCGTTTTCTTCTCGCGGACCTGGGCAAGCATGGCGTTGATCGCGTCAATGTTTGCCAAGCTGTCCAGGCTGCTCAACGACAGTGCCTGGTTGTCACGAGTGAAGTAATCCGGGTAATCGGTGGACAGATTGTCCCAGGTCACCTGCTCGTTCGAGTCCCAGGTTTCGGGCGTTTCGAAGCGGCGGTTGAGGCTGTGGCACAAGCCGGAGCTATGCAGCAGGTTACGGTGTACTGATCCGATCAGGTTGTCGAACACCGAGCCCACTTCCGGGCTGCTCATCTTGAGGTCTGCAAGGGTGCTCTGTGCCCGTGCCGACAGCTGGACACGGATGGCTTCCACGGCATCGCTCAAGCGCGCGCGTTTTTCGCTGCCGTACAGTTGTGTGTCGATCTGGCTGGCCACCAGTACCAGTTCCTGAATGCCTTCCTTCTGGGTAATACGCCCCATCACCTCAAGGTCTTGCTCATTGAGGAACTGGCCGGCCGGGCTGACGATGAACACCACGTCGCAGGTTTTCAGCAATTCGACCGTGCGCTCTTCGCGCGACTGGACCGGATCGTTCATGCCGGGGGTATCGATGATGCAGATATCGCGCAGTGCCTCCAGCGGCATGGCGACATGAACCGTCTTGGTGAACGGCATGTATGTGCCGTCGGCACCGACATAGTGGTGCAAAAGCGCCGCCAGCTCTTTCGGGTTACCTGCCTGAATCTCGCTGTGCAGGTGCAGGGTGGCTGCATCGAGCTCTGACTTCTTCATGCGCTGGAACTGGTCGTATGCCGCGAACAAGCCTTCTTCGCGTTGCAGTTCGCTCAAGGCTTTTTTATCGGCCATGCTCGTCAACTGCGCCATATCGAGGGGCGCGCCATTGGCCTGGGCGTTTCGACGCTTCACCAGTTCTTCCAGGCATTCGCGCTTGCGCGTGGCCAGGCGTTGCTCGAACTGGTCCGATTTGAAGCGGATCGCGGCGATGTCCGTTTCGCTGTAGAACTCAACCTTGGCCTGGAACACTTCGCCCCAGGTAATGGTGGTCAGTGCAGCGGTCATGGGTGTTGCGGCCTTGGGCAGGATCGGTTCGCCATTAAAAATCAGCGCATTGAGCAGCGATGACTTTCCGGCTTTCACACGACCCACAATGCCGATGTTCATCAGCCGGTTCTGGTCCTGCAACGTCTGGCACGCTTGCGCGAGCTGTTGCGGTTGGTCTATGCCGTTCAGCCGCTTGAACTGCTCGATTTCGCGCTCAAACAGGTCCTGGTTGCTTGCTGCCAGCGTGTGCAAGCTTTCGCTAAAAGCGACGAGTGATTGGTAATCCATTAGGTCGTTCGCCTTACTTGTAGAGGTGTTCGTTTGCAGCGGCTTTTACTGCGGTGGCAAGGTTTTCCAGCACAGCAGTCTTCTCGCTGATCTGTGCTTCAAGCTGCAGGCTTTCCTGTGCAATTGAGTCGATCACATGCTTTTGCTTGGTGATCTGCTCTTCGAAACCGTCGCTGATCTTCTTCAGCATGGCGTTGAGCTGCTCGTCGATGATTGCAGGAATTTTTCCCCGCAGTTCCGCCTTGATGTTGGGGAACACTTCGCCGGTCAGTTTCTGGCGAAACTTCTCGCGCTCGTTACCGCCACCGTTAAACATCTTGAGAATTTCGGGCAAGAAGATGATCACCAGCTCTACCAGCGGATTGACCACGGTGGTGGTGACAGCGAGCACGGTAGAGAGGCTGCGGTAGAGCATGACGCCGCTGTTCTTGTCTTCCTCGGCACGATTGCTCAGGCGTGTCGACCAGTCGCTGAGCATTTCCGTGGTGCGTTCCAGCGAGAACTTGACTTTGTTGGAAAGCTCCTCGCTCCAGTTGCCGCTGATGTCCAGTACGGACATCTGGCTGCTGGTGGCACTGAGGTTGCTGGCAATCCGGTCGACCATGTTGGTGGAGATGTCCTGCACTTCAGATTTGATCGTGCTGGACAGGCTGCTGCGGATGATGTCGGAGAGTGCATTCGACAGGGCACTCGGGTTTTTGCTGCTGCCCAAGGTGAGCAGCTCGTCGAGGGAGTCGTTAAACGCGTTGTCCAGGCCGCGCAGGCTACGGTCGAGCATTTTTCCCGAGTAGCGATCTTTCAGGTCCGACTCGACGTCTTCGCGCTGCTCCAGCAGCTTGGCCAAGGCCTGCTCGAGTGCACGTGCGGTTTGCTCGCTCTCGGCCTTGTCCTTTTTCAGCATGCTCAGCGCCAGGTTGATCTGCGCCAGCACTTCAAAGTTCTGGTCCTTGAGGATGTCGATGAACAGGCGCGAGAACAGCACGTCAGGCTGCAATGCGGTCAGTGCATTTGTCAGTTCCTCACCACCACGGTTGCCGATAGTGATGCTGCGGTAGTGCTCGCCGAAATACACCCCGAGCTGGTCGTCAATGTAGGCCTGTACGTCTTCAACCTGGTCGGCGGCGCGCAGGTTACATTTGCTCAGCAGGAAGGTGAAATCGGTGTTGTAGTTTTTTAGCTCGTCGAGTTTGCGCAGCATCGACTGCGTAATGTTGCCGTCCTCGATGCTGGTCAGCACCACGAAGTGCACACCGCGCGGCAGGTAGTAAGCAATGGCCTTATTGTGGTTTTCCAGCGAAGAGCCGAAGCCCGGCATGTCGACCAGCACCAGGGGCGCAATGGCTTTCAACGCCTCGCTGTCGAGGTACAGGCGCAAGTGTGAAAACTCGCTGGAGCGACGATTGATGGTACTCAGCGCTTCAACAGGCAAACGTTCCTGCACACCGTCGGGTTTGATTGCCAGCAGATAGGGCTCAGATGAATAACGCAGTTCGGTCGCCAGTTCAGTTTCCGGCGCAATTCCAACTGGCAAAATGTCCTGGCCCATCAGCGCGTTCAACAGCGAGCTCTTACCGGCGCTGAAGGCCCCGATTACGGGCACTACAAGCTCGGTCTCCATCACTTTTGGAAGCAATGACTGATCGAATGAAAACGCTTGGTCATTGAGCAGCACCTGCATTTTCTTCAAATAAGTGGCGAACGCTTTTTGGCTTTCGAGCATGGTGATATTCCTTTAAGTGTTCATGGTCTGCGCGAAGGCATGGCATAGGGTGCACAGAGGCTTATGCGCTGGGATATTCAAGTAATCGCTGGTTTTTTCCGTCGTGCGAGAAGGGGGCCGGCCCGAGAAGGTTACAACCGCAGTTGCCGCATTCGGGTCGCGTTCAGGGCCGTTCACGAGGTCAGTGCGTCACTGCTTCGCTCGTGGTCTTGTGACAGAAGCATTGAGTGCAATGGAAGGGGAGGGCAAAGGCATGTACACGTCCTTGTCTATAGGGTGTTGATCGGCGCAATCTGGTCTGTCTGTATGATGGCACTTTGATTGAGCATGGTAAACTGTCAACAAAACGCCCATATCCCGGGGGTTTCTCCAGATGCAACGCGCATTTTCAAGGCCTTGCGCGGAGGCGCATGATTGAAATATTTAACTGTATGTTTAACCAGTATTCAGGCGCTACAGGTGTAACTGCAAGCGGTAGGAATAGAACGGAAGCCGGCCAAGCTATTTTCTCGCCAATAAGCATTTGGCGAAGGCTTCATTTTTAGTGGTGGCGTATTGGTATTATGCTGGTCGCGTTTTTTGCTGATGGACCTCGCTTGGTTATCCAGCGAACTGGCAGGAGCAGCAATAAATGGTGTGCGTTATTGGTATCGTCGTCGCGTTGATCGGCTTTGCGATGATGTCTCGTCCTTTCAGGATTGGTTTCGCCCTCTATTTGGCCTTCCTGGTTTACTACGTTTACCTGTATGGCGGTAAAGGGGATCTGGCAGAGGCGTCCACCGCACTTTCACTCGTGTCCGGGGCGGTAGGCCTTTTGGTCCTCGGGGCAGTGCTGGGTGGCATACGGTCGAGTGCTGGCAGTGAGTCGGAGTACATAGCCAAACGTAAGCGAGTCTGGTTTTTTCTGCTGAAATTTGGTGGCGCATACGTTGTGTTTACCCAGCTGCTGACTGTGGCCGTGTTTTTGGGCGGAGGGGGCGGTTCCTGGGAAGACTGGACAGCAGCAGGGTTCATGGTGAAGTTACTGCCCTACAAGTGGGTTGGGTATTTGCTGATGTTGGCGGGGTACTACTGCTTGAAAGGCAAATCCAAAACGCCCCAGCCCCTACGCACTTGATAGCTTTTTATCTCTTTCAGAACTATCAAGCATTACCACCACTGCTGGACGTGCGCTGGCACTGTCGTCGATGAACAGCGGCTTGAACTGCTTGCTTGGCATATAACCCTTGAGTTGCTTGTCATATGTCAAGTTTTTGGGCGCATGTTCGGTGCTGTAGGTATTGATATCCTTGGACGCCTGCTGCCGACTAATGCCAAAGCTCTGTATCAAGTGTCCCGTGGTCAGCCGGCCTTCCCGCCAGGCTGCGGTTTCAATCAGGCGATAGCGAAGAGCTAGGTCCCAGCGAACCTGTTCGGTGGATTGCTTGCGCTTCATACCCTCACCGTATGCTCGAATTCTTTACCTGTATAAGTCTACATTCTAGACGTGTCACTTTCAGATACATATCGTCTTGCTGTCTTCGGAATTATCAGGGTTTTGAGGGGGGCGAGCATGGCTGCGTGGGATGGGGTTTCTATAGGCGCATTGCTGTTGTTCTTCGTTCGAAATGCAAAGCCGCTACGCCACGTTCAAGGAGGAAGCCCAATACCTGGCCACCGCTCAAAAGATTCGCTCGTTCAAACTCGAGGGCAGTATCAAGGAGTGCGAGCGGTTGATGGAGCGATTGTCCACCGACACTGTGGTATTCAACAAGGTCGAGGCAGGTGCGTTGGTAGTCATCGGTGATGAGTGTAAGCCAGCTCTGGAAAGAAGCTTTCTCATCGTGCCTGACTGTGCTGGCGAATGTGTTTCGGTTGGTGGCAAGCAGGTACTATGCGTTACACCGGATGCGCCAGTGATCAAGTCATTCATCGGCCTTGAGCAAGGCGACAATTCAGATGACTTCGTGGGCGACAGCACATTAGAAGGTGCCTATGTTAAGAGTGTTCGATAGGCGCTGGACATGTCGAGAAGCCAATCGCAGCAGCCCGGAAGCAAGCCTGGACGTTCCCCTGCCATGGGTTTGGGTGAAGAATCGATAACCCCCATCTCCAGCCCCATCCGAGATTCGTAAAGACGAGAAGTAGGGAGGGGACAGGTTGGCCCATCCGCAGCTGATTCCGATTGAGGCTGCTGCTGGTGGCCTCGTCATGAATGAAGCTGTACTGGATGAGAATTGTAGAGTCATATCATGCAGTGGTGGCATTATGCCTTTTCAAGGGCGCGGTTTCCGCGTGGGATGACACTCACTGCTCTATGCACTCATCCCGATGTTTGCAAACTTGACACATCAGCTCGTAACGCCCACCCAAGGTCCCGCTCAAGGAATGAACGCAATGATCAAAAAATCGGTGACGGAGCTCGCGTTCGTCAACAGTAAATCGCCCCTACCCACCGTCGAGGTCGATTCGCAGTCCATCGAGGACGCAGGTTTCAGCATCTACCGCACGGTGATGCAGGTACTCACCCAATTGGCTGAGCAGGACGCTTCAGTGCGGGCGACTCTCTATATGTACGGTACTGTCAGCGTCAATTTCCGCGAGCCGTGCTGGTCTGAATTTTTGCTAGTTGCAGGCCCAGAAAAAGTGCTGCGTGCCTTGGGGGCTGGCTTTGAACGTTTGCCGGCCGTGAAGTCGCGATTCAGTGATTACGTTCCGTCTTCCGCAGCCCTGCGCACCTTCCATGTCCAGGATGGCTTAGTGTGGGAACAAGAGGATGCCAGCACATGGTACTCCCATGCCCAGACGCTGGCTGACCTGACCGCTGAAGTCGACGAGGCTGAAGAGGCCGACGACGATGGCGAGCTGGTTGAGGAGGATGAAGCGGAAGAGACCTGGGATACCGAGGACCTGGAGGCTTCGGATGACCGGGAAGAAGACTCAACGGTCGTTATTGGAAACCGGAAGGCGGCTCGCTATCGGGCTGCGCGCTCGGATGCGAAAGTGAGCACCATCCGGGCAAGGATTGAAGAAGTCTTCGGGTTGCCGGAAGGCTCTGTCGCACTCTGTGGGCCAGACGGCCGCGCGTTACGAGGAAACGCGCTGATCAGGACGCTGCGTAAACGTTGGGACGAAAATTGATTCGGGAAATTCTACCCGCCAAGCCGAGTTCGCTTGTACGGGTCAGTACTCTGTCTTTCGCCGAATTACTCAATGCAAGCGATTGGCCGTTGGCATTGGACAGCTATCAGCGTGGTTTCGTCTGGGGGCCAGACAAGCTGACGCAACTGGTCAATGACCTAGCAACATATGCAGCACAGGCGGATACCTCCCTGCCTTACTACATGGGTGGTGTACTGCTGCATCGTAATGCAAGCCAGTCGAAGCGGTTCATTATTGATGGTCAGCAGCGCATCACCGCGCTGTCGCTGTTGTACCACCGCTCTACCGGCAAGCTGCCAGTGGGGCAGGCACTCAGCTATTCGGGACAATCCGCGCGACATATTGCTGAAGGGTTGCAGGCATTGAAGCAAATGGAGGCGATTGCGCCGCAGATCATCGAAAGGCTGCGGCTGACGGTGATCGAAGTGGACAGCACTGACCTCGCTTTCACCTTCTTCGACACCCAGAACAACCGCGGGGTGCGCTTGGAGGCCACTGACCTGCTCAAGGCCTATCACCTGCGTGCGATCGACTACGCGCAAGGGAAGACTGAACTCAAGGCTGCACTGCAGCGGGACTGTGCAGAGCGCTGGGAGAGGCTGCAACGCCACCCGGCGGTGCTGAGCCCAGGTCAGGACTTCGCCCCTAACTTATTCAATCGTTTTCTCTGGCGTGCGCGGCGTTGGCGCGGATCGCACACGCCTGCGGGGAGGCACGAACCGCTCCTGGCAGAATTCCAGCGCGACACTTGGCCCCGCGCCGCCGACAGCCGTAGCCGTATTGACAGTGTGCCGCTCTACGCGACCCGGCACAATCGGCTAGCGTCCTGCATGACGCTGGCGGGAGATGGTGATTATTTGCTGCAGGGTAGCCAGCTGCGAGTCGGGCAAAATCCTGCAAGCCTGCCTATGGCGTTGCGTCAGCCCATCCATGAAGGTGTTGGGTTCTTTCTATACGCAGACAAGTACGCAGCGTTGCTGCAACGGCTAATGAATGATCCTGCGCCTTGTCCGCAGGTCAGTATGTTCCGCACGATTTACAAACAGCTGCTGCGTAGTAATCAGGAGTACCTGCGCGAGATCTTCATGCTCTGTAGCCTGATGTATGTCGATCAGTTCGACGTTGAACAACTGACCGCTTTTGCCCTGCGCTTGGAGTTTTTGCTGGGCGCTATTCGCCTGGAGAAAAAACAGGTCAAGCAGGAAACCGCGGCCAATTTCTTCAGGCTGGCCGAACTGAACCTATTGGATGTTATTGCCCAGAGTTACCACCCGAAGCAGGTGCTGGATTTCCTTCAACATCGACAACAAGCGGTGGCGTCTTCGTATGCTAACGAAACGGTATCAGCAGGGCAGGGGGTGCAGGGGCGATACAAGAGGGCGGTCTTGGATTTCTATCAAGAGCAGTTGGACTCCGAATGCTCGACCCTTGCGGGTAAATCGCTATGGCTCGAAACGTACTTGAAGACTTGCCAGGAAGATCGCCATGAGTATTGATTCCCGTCTCTTCACCTTGGAACAGTTGGTTCATCAAGACGACGCGGCCTGGTGCTTCAACGTGCCTATCTACCAGCGGCTGTACGTTTGGGGTGATGATCAGATCAAGACATTGCTGACCGATATGGCGAATGCCTTTGATCGGGGCGAAGACCAGTTTTTTCTGGGTGGTGCCCTGTTGGTTGAAAAAACCTCTGAGCAAGATCGCCTTAAGGGGCTGCGGCGCTTCGACCTGATCGATGGACAGCAGCGCTTCACGACGCTGTGGATGCTCAGCACGGTCGCCATATGGAACCAGGTGATGGGTGATTTCAGCAGGGTAGTGCTGAAAGACAGCGTTATTCCACGCTTGCATTTCTCGATCCGCGAGCAGGTGAACACCTTCCTTGCCAGCATGATGCCTGGCAAAGGTGGAGCAAGCCCAGAGATCCCCGATACTCAATGCATGAGAGAAGCTCAGCAACTGATGGCTTCTTTCAAGCAGACCTACAAGCGTGCGGATGGCAAGCTTGTGGATGACGAATACCTCAAGGAACTCGCTTGCTTCGTTTATCGCAAGGTTTCGCTCGTGCTCACACAGGTGCCTGAGGGGATGGACTTGAACAAGTTGTTTGAGGTCATCAACAACCGCGGCATCCAGCTTCAGCATCACGAAATTCTCAAGGCTAGGCTACTGCGCGACATCCCCGGCGAAAGCCGTTCCCGTTACGCAGCTTTGTGGAACGCTTGTGCCGACATGAGTGGCTTTGTCGAACGTAATCTCTGCCAGGATACCCAGCTTGAGGCTCACCGCTTGGGTGATCTCTATAGCAAAGGGCAGTTGCTTCACGCAGTAGCTGTGCACGGGCTTCTGTCGCGAAGAGCCGAGGCTGCACAGGTGGAATCTGCTGAACGGCTGACCTTGGAGAACATTGTCAACGGCGCGGATCCCAAGTTTGACAATGGATCCGCGACCATCGTGATGGACGAGGGGGAGGCACCATGGGCGCGCAGTATTATTGGCTTCCCTTTGTTCCTTCTGCATGTGCTGCGTATCTGGTTGAAAGAGCAAGGGCAGCCGGATCTGCCCCGCGTGCTGGATCGGCACCTGCTTACCTTGTTCGAGGCCCATTTACTGCAGCCGGCGGAGCCCGCGCAGCGTACCGCGAGGGCACAAGGGTTCATCGACCTGCTTTGGCGTATGCGGGTGCTTTGGGATGAATACGTCATCAAGTGGGTCGATCAGGGGGATGACGAGGTTCATCATATTTGCCACACCTCGATCTCTGCCAATGATGACAAGCGTTACATCAATCGCAGCCGTGACAATGATCTGAAACAAGGCATGTCGTTACTGCAGAGCATGCTCTACCACTCCCAGGAGATCACCACCCATTATTGGTTGACTCCGTTCCTCTATTTCATCCACAAGCATGCGCAAACCGTGCGTGGCAGCGTGGAGGAGGTTGAGCGCTACTACGGCTTCCTGTGCCATTTGGATAACCAATTGCTCGGGGAAGTGACGAGCGATCCCTTGGTAGTGCGCACGCGGGCATTCATGAATGAGCCCTGGCGTACCGCCGCTGCGCTTCAATTCGAGGCAGTGTTGCCCTGCGATTACGGCGTCGACTTTGCCCATTACTGGTTCTACAAGCTGGACTTTGTGCTCTGGCATGAGCAGCATCGTGATCATGATGCATGGGGCAACTTCCGCTTCACAGCCAAGAACTCGGTGGAGCATATTTCGCCGCAGAGTCCACAGGTGACCGATACCAATAAGGTCACCAACGCCTGGCTGAACCGCTTTGGCAATCTGGCGCTGGTCTCGCGCAGTATCAACTCCGAGTACAGCAATCTGCCATACAACGAAAAGCGCCAGCGATTCCTCAACAAGCGAGCCCTTGAGAAGCGGCCAGACTCTTTGAAAATGGACTTGATATATTCGAATAGCGAATGGGGTGATGCGAAGGCAGAAGCGCATCAAACTGCAATGCGGGAGGCAATGCGACGCCATTACCAAAGGGATTTCTGCAAAGACTAGCGGGTAGCGAAGGCTTGGGGTTTCAGCGAATCCCATGCCGTCATTCAGCCGCCTGCTTGTTAAGGCATGGAGCGCCCTCGACAAGCCTTTTCGGTCTCCCAAGTCAGGGGGCCATTAGTGGTTCCCGGCTTTACGACGGTTACGGCTCAGGCTAAGGTGATGGCATAAGGATATTATTCTCCGGCATTTTTTCCAAGGAAGGTTCTGGGGGCGCATTGATGCGCCCATTCCACTACGAGCTTGTAGTGCCCCAAAACGTGCTTGGCAAGGTGCTGTCGCTGTCCCCAGCGGGACAGGCGATTGGCGCATCCGTGTGGGTAATGCGGTCTTGCTGAATATCAAAAAATGCTTAATTGAAGGCGGAAGGTATGGATTTTTCGACGTTGTTGCACCTATGGGGTGCAGCAAGCTCTGAGCAGCTGATCGCACCCAAAATGGTTGTTGGTCTCGTTTTCATTCTTTGCGCTTGGTACTTCGTCCGTTACTTCTGTAGGTCATTCAAGCTTAGCGCCCAGCTGAAACGTTTGATTGTTAGCTTGCAGAACGTGAAAACTCTCGATCCACCTCTCCGGCGTTCTGAGCTGGAACGTCTATTCAGTGGCAGCAGACTGGAGCATTCCTGGCGCGAGTATGCTGAAACGCTGCACGATCAGTTCGAGCTCAAGGAGGGCGAACAGGTTCTTCTCCGATCACGAGCCACTGCCGGTGCTGCACATTTCTTCTCACCGCAAAGTGTGGTTGATACCCCGCTGGGGACCGAGTTCTACAAGCACCTACCGGGTATTTTGACCGGTATCGGGATCGTCGGAACCTTCTTCGGCTTGATGCTGGGCCTTCAGCACTTTGACCCGAGCACGCCTGAACAGGTTAACGCCAGCGTCGACAAGCTGTTGAAAGACGTGCTGTTCGCTTTCATCGGCTCTTTTATCTCAATCATGGCCTCCATCGCCGTCACGCTCACTGAAAAGTGGCGCCTGGGGCAGTGCTACAAGCTGCTTGAAGCGTTCAATGAAACAATCGACGGGCTTTTTGACAGTGGTGTCGGTGAGGAATACCTGGCGGAGCTGGTGCGCTCCAGCGCTGAAAGCTCGGTGCAAACCCGTCAGCTGAAGGACAGCCTGGTGACTGATCTGCGGGAAATGTTACAGAACCTCGTCGATACCCAGGTCCGTGAAAGCCTCAAATTGGCAGATACCTTGTCGACGACGTACCGAGACTCTGGGCAGCTGCTGGCCGATCAGGTGAGCGGCGCAATCGAGAACAGCCTCAAGTCGCCGCTTGAAGCCATCGCGGGAGCAGTGCAGGCTGCTAGTGGCGATCAGTCTGGGCAGGTACAGAACCTGCTGCAGGATGTTCTGGTGGCTTTCATGAACAAGCTGGAAGGTACGTTCGGCCAGCAGTTCAATGGCCTGCACGAGTTGATGGGCCAGTCGGTTGCCGCCATGCAGTCGATGCAGCAGGGCTTCTCGACGCTGATCCAGGACATGCGTTCGGCTAGCGAGTCCTCTAATCAAAGCAGTTCGTCCATGATTGCCCAGTTACTGGCCGATATGCAGGCCGGGCAAAATGCCATGCAAGCGGGGATGAACGACATGCTCGCCAATCTTCAGGCTTCGGTTGCCCGCATCGGCAACGAAGGGGAGGGCGCTGGCGCTCGAATGGCCGAGCAACTGGAGAAGCTGTTCGCTCAAAGCGAGGCTCGCCAACAGGCAATGGCTGAAAATCTCCAGGCTTTCGTCGATTCGATCAAGCAGAGCATCGGCCAGGGCCAACAGGAAACCATGGCCAAGATTGCAGGCTCCGTCGAGGTACTGGGTGAGCAGCTCTCTGCAGTCTTCAAGCAGCTGGAACAGGGTCAGCAGCAGATGGATCAATCCACCCGTGCTGCGCAGGCTGATCTGCACCAAGGTACCCGCGACCTGGTAGGCGGCCTCGACGAGCAAGTCAAGGCATTGCTGCAGACGGTTGCCGAGCAACAGAAATCTGCCCAGGACACCGTCAAGGCATTGAGCACCCAGACAGAGCAGCATCTGCACAGTATGCAGCTAGGTGCGGACAAGATGCGGGCCGCGGCTGAGCGGTTTGAAACCGCTGGGCAAAGCGTTGCGCGAGCCAGTGAGACGACTGCGGGATTGATGGGGACAGTCCAGGGCGCAGGGGCTGAGCTTGCACAGGCGTCGCGTGAGCTGAACACCGTTGTCGCCGACTACCGGAACAATCGTGAAGCACTAGCGAAAACGCTCGCGGTCATCGAAGGGGTCGTCGCCAGTGCGCAAGGGGAAGCCAGCGGTCGCAGCCAGTATCTTCAGGACCTGAAGGTTCAGAGCGAGCGGATGCAGGCGCTCAACCGTGAAGTGTATGAGTACCTCGAAAACATCAGTGGTGTGCTGGGTAACGGCTTCAAGGAGTTCGGCGAAGGCATGGACCGGGCGTTGAGACAAACCCTGGGTAGCCTCGACACCGAGCTCGATAAAGCCGTCAAGAGCCTCGCTGGTGGTGTGGAAGGGGTCAAGGAAAGTCTCGAAGACTTCGGCGACATCATGGAACGCATCAGGCGGTAACGGAGGCTATTCGATGTTTGGTAAGCAAATGCCTTCGGCTGCCCGTTCAAAAGACGAGGGGGAGAAGCCTTTCTGGATTTCCTTCGCTGACTTGATGACCGCGATGATGATTCTGTTTCTTGTGGTCATGGTGGCGGCTTTGAGTTCCGTGACGCAGCGGATCAACCAGGCAGAACAGGGAGAGAAGCAGCGTAGCAAGGACATCAGTCAGATTTGCGAACACCTGAGCCTCAAGGCGAAGACTGCCAGCAAGACCATCGTCGTGGACTGCAAGGACAACCGGATCAGCTTCGGCGATGCTGGCCGCTTTGGGCATAACCAGTACGCGCTGAGCAACGATGGCCAATCGGCTCTTCAAGAGGTCGTGCCGATGATTCTGGACGCAGCCAACAGTGAAGAGGGGCGCAAGTGGTTCAAACAGGTCGTGATCGAGGGGTCGACCGACACCGACGGTTCCTACCTTTACAACTTGCACCTGTCATTGCAGCGCTCGGAGTGGGTGATGTGCAGCCTGCTCGATAGTCGCAGTCCGCTCCAGGTCGGATTGTCGCCGGAGCATCAGCAGCAGATCAGATCGATGTTTCTGGCGGGTGGCGTGTCGTTCAACAATGCGAAGGACACCAAGGAAGAAAGCCGGCGAGTGGAGTTGCGTATGCAGTTCTTTGGCTTGAAGGAGAAGGAGAGCAGTCTCAAGCCTGATGTGCCGGTGTTCACTAACACTGACGTGGAAAAATGTCAGTTGGCGATGAACCGATGACCAGCTCGATCGCGAGGCTTTCCGCTGCCATTAGCCAAAGCCTGTCATCTCATCGCACGGTGCAGGCCCCAGAACCCTTGGAGCGTTTCCCTCGTCTGGCTGCTGCGGGAGTCGATCTTTACGAGCGATTCGAGCGCGCTGAAAAGGCCTTGCCGCCCCCCGAAGAAAAGCGCCGTGCTGCGATAAGCAAGTTTCGCAATGTGCTGCCACTCAACGCTTCAGAATGGCGCTTGGTGTTCGCCGGCCTTTCAGACAAGAGTGAGCGAGTCGGGCCGATACTGGACGATGACCAGCTTTACGCCCGCGTGCACGATGAAGTGCATCAGCGTATCGAAAAGCGAAGTCTGAGCCGCCGGGACTGGTTGGCGCTGTGCTTCAGCTACTTTGGCTACGACGCTGCTACGCCTGCGCAGAACGCCAATTGGTGCCTGCTGCGCGAAGATGTTCAGCTCGGTTTCGAATGTGTCATAGGCCAGCAGAAGCGCGTGAAGGAATGGGTGCAGATCGTTCAGCAACATCAGGAGCTTTTTTCCGAGCAGGCAGGTGCCTCGCTGGGTGACCAGATGTTCAAGGGCGAGATTAGCGACCTTTCGGCATTGCAGACGATTGCGCAGATCCCGGATAACAGCTGGCTGTGGCGCAGGATTTTTACCGTTCTGATTTCTCGCATTTTCATGCTGGATGACGCCGAGTTCTCTCAGCGTTTGGCCGACCTGGTCGACATCGGCCGGCAGCACCCGCGGTACATGAACGACATTTTGAGTGCATGCCTGTCGCGTTACCACTTGGCAGCTTATCGAGAGAAGCCATCGTCGCTGCTCAAACAGCTGGCGCTCGACAATTGGGGTAGTCCGCAGATCCGCTCCAGACAAAACAGCTGGCTGCAGTATGTCGATAAAGATGTCTGTGCGATGGTTGTGGCGTGGTTTGCGAAGGAGGATCTGGAGCACTTCTTCAACCTGCTCAAAGGGGAGGCAGAAGTCGATCAATCCCGTCTGCATTATTGGCTGCGTTTTGCCAACCAGATGAGTTACACCCGGATTGTCATGGGTTCGGATGCCTGGCATGACAGCGGGCGAGACTTCGTCCACTTCCGAGAGAAGAACAAGGGGCGCCTCAGCCGACTGGTAGGCGGGCCCGGCCATAACAATGCCGTCATCATGCAGATCGGGAACTACTTTTTCGTGGAATTCTCCGGTACGGGTAATGCCTGCTATGTGTATCAAGCAGACAAGTCGCCTTTCAACCCAGACAAGATTCAGCTCGAATTGGCGAGCGAGCTGAAGCAGCCTAATCGTGCACTGGATCGAATGCGGCATTCACCTGCACCCAGCCGCCCGGACCGCATAGAGGGTTGGCTCAGCAAATTCGATTATGCCCTCGAGCAATGGGGTATTCGTGTACAGAGTCAGGCCGCAGCGGCAGGTTCAGCCAAGCCGTTGCCTTTTGAAGACCAGGTCCGTGACGCTCTAAAGTCGGTCAAACACAAGGTCTATGATCAGCGCGAACGCGGCGGTGCATTTCAGGTCCAGCTTGATGATCATGACCCGGCCGCAGTAACTGCACTGCAGCGCCTGGGCTTCAGGCCCGTCAATAACCAGCCACTCCGGTTCTGGAGACAGTAATGCTCAAGCGTTTTCTCAAAGGCATCGGCCTGCAGCCGAACTCGGCAGTAGAAAGTACTGAGCCGGTTTTTTCCATTGAAGAGCAGGGCATCTGTTATCCCTTGAGCTTGGCGGAGAGCACGGAGTCCTGGTCGCTGGCGAGTTACCTTGATCAGCTGGAAGAAGAGGAGTTTGTCTCCCAGTTGAGCGATCGCTGGCTTTTGACGTGGGATGAGCTCTACCGGCTGCTGGATGAGCCAGAGCACGAAACAAGTCTGCCACTATTGGGGTTGCCGCCGCAGACAGCCCTCATCCCTCAATTGAACAGCCAGGGCAGCCTTGCCTCCGACGATTTCAAGGTCTCCATCAGTGGCTGGCGTGATCCGCAGTCCAATGCCAGCGTTCAGGTGCAGCGAACGGGGGCCATCGTTCAACATCAGGGAGCCACAGAAATGCTGCCTGAGGCGTCCTGGAAACTGACCGGTGCTGTACGACAGCTTTATCTGGCACAACAAAATGAGCCCGGTGAAGTAACCAACCAGATCGGCTGGGCCAGCATCAGAAAGCTGGCGCGCAAGGCTGGCGCTGGTATGGATGGCTTCTTGGACAAGACCGTTGTTATCAAACCCGAGAAACTGCGGCTCAACCCACGAAAGTCGACGCTTGGCGACACACCAGTTATTGAGTTGCAACCGAGCTTTGATGGCCAGCCGGCCAACTGGCTTGAGAGCTTTGACGGTGCCAAGCAGGTTCAGGATCGATACCGGGTAACGGGTGACGATGGCTCGCTGACTCATGTTCTGATTGAGCCTGAAGTCAAATCGGTACTGGACTACGTGCGTTCGTTGCCTGGGCGTCGGGTTGCTGGTGACGATGCCCTTTCATTTGTCCGTAACCCTTACAGCACACTCGGCGAAAGTGCCGCACATGTGCTGGATGCCGAATCCTATGAAGACGAGCTCGCCGAGGCTGGTATTTTCTTTCATCGCTTCCATCTGGAACCCAAACTGGATGAAGCGGGCCAGCGTATCGAGCAGGTAACACTGACGCTCGAACCGATTTCTCCAACCCCGCAAGCGCCTATCGAAATTGAGTTCAAAGCGGCTCATGAGTTCGCGCCGCTGGTGCATGAATTGCACCTGAAGTTGGCCGCCGGCATGCCTGCAGGCTTCTGGCAGGGCTATGAGCTGGAACTCAGCGATTTTGATTTGCGCCAGTTGGCAGGCATCAATGACCTGCTCAAACGTTGGCAAAACGAAGCGGCCGGAATCGAGTTTGAATCGGTCCTGGACCTTTCTCTCTACGGCGACCGTGTGACAGGCATTGGTGAGGCGGAAAGAATTACTTCGCCTTTCCTGGTCAAAGAGGCGACCGAGAACTGGTTGCCGAAAGATGTGGCAGCGCTGGGCATCGACGCAGAAATCCTGGGTCGGTGGGATCCTTCCGATCGTGCTCAATTTGAAGCGTTTGGGCAGCGGCTGGATGAAGCACGCGGTGCCGGTGATGACACGGTCTGTTTGCCAGAGTCCGAAACACCACTCTCGATTGCCGCAGCAGAACAACTGTTGGATGCCTGGTCGAAGAAGATTGCACCTGTCGAGACCGGCCAGGTTGAGCAACGGGAGAAAGTTGGCCGCGCCGTACTGCAAATCGGCCACAATATTGACGAGCCGACTTACGTACAGGTACGTCAAGCAGCGTTACGCGCCGCTTTGGATGCAACGCCAGAGTTGCCTGGTTTGCTCAAGCCTGAGGTCGTTCTGCGTGACCATCAGCTGCAAGGCGTGGCGTGGTTGCAGCATTTGTTCCGCTTGTCCCCCACGGACGTATCGGGTTGCTTGCTCGCTGATGACATGGGGCTTGGGAAAACGATCCAGTTGCTCACCTTCCTGGTCTGGTACTTGGAACAGTACCCAAACGATCAGCCAACACTGATCGTCGCTCCGGTTTCGTTGCTCGATAACTGGGAGCGAGAGCTTCACCGTTTCTTCTTTGCTGACGCGCTGCCTGTATTGAAACTGTATGGCTCAGCCCTGAGTGCAGTGAAGTTCAAGAAGGATGAAATCCCTGCGGACTTGAAAGCCAAAGGCATCAGGAACCTGCTGCGCCCAGGTTGGATGGGCGATGCCCGAATCGTCCTGACGACTTACGAGACGTTGCGCGATCAGGAGTTTTCCCTGGCGCGTCAGCAATGGTCCATCGTCGTATGTGACGAAGCTCAGAAGCTGAAGAACCCGGCGGCACTGGTGACTCAGGCGATCAAAGCCATTCCCGCACGGTTCCGAGTGGCGTGTACTGGTACACCAGTCGAAAATACTTTGATCGATCTATGGTGCCTGTTCGACTTTATTCAGCCAGGATTCCTGGGCGGCTTGAACCAGTTCGGTCGCGACTATCAGCGCCCTATCGAAGCCACACTGGAGCGTGATACGGAGGCGCTGGAACGCCTGCGTGGGCTTATCGAGCCGCAGACTTTGCGGCGGACCAAGCAGGACATCGCCAAGGACCTGCCGGCCAAGATCGAGGACGCAGCATGCCGTTCACTTGGCATGCATGCCCTGCAGCGTAACCTGTATCTGTCCGAAGTATCCGCATACAGCCAGAAGCAGCAGATCGAAGAGCAGCTCGATCAGAAGACCTCCGGCATGCTGGGGTTGCTGCACAGGCTCAAGCTGATTTGTGCTCACCCTTACAGCGTTCAGCCAGACACCCGGTTACGCGACAACTCGCCGAAGCTTCAGTGGCTGATTCAGACTCTCGAGTCGATCAAAAGGGCCGGCAACGGCGACAAGGTCATCGTCTTTACCGAGTTGCGCGATATTCAGCGGGAACTGCAGCATGCGATTCAGCAGCATTTCGGCTTTCGGGCAACGGTCATCAATGGCGATACCAGTACAAGCAGTCAGAGCGCCAATAGCCGGCAGCGGCTGATCGATCAATTCCAGGAGCTGCCAGGTTTCGCCGTCATCATCCTGTCCACTATCGCCGTCGGATTCGGGGTGAACGTGCAGGCCGCCAATCACGTCATTCACTTTACGCGCTGCTGGAACCCGGCTAAGGAAGACCAGGCGACGGATCGAGCCTATCGGATTGGGCAGCAGAAGGATGTGTATGTGTACTACCCAACGGTTCGGGATGCGGCGATGCCGACGTTCGAGGCGACGCTGGATGAGCTGCTGAGTAAACGGCGGGCGTTGGCGCGAGATATGTTGAGCGGGGCTTCGGAGCTTCAGGCTTCGGATTTTGAGGCCTTACTAGGCGCGCAGTGAGGCTGCAGTCGAAAGTGCATTAATTTAAGGGTTTCTTGGTCGGCGGGGTTTTATGCTCAGCGACATGTCAATTATGTGTACAGGTTGATCATGGCATTTTTTGCAAATTGGGGCGCTTCAGCCAGCTGAGACATTTCTAGCGCAGTGTCCCCAGCGGAGTCTGCCTGGATTGTTTACCTGTGAGCACGTCCAGTCTTGGCGCTAACAGCTCAACGGCTTATTGTGCGCGGAAATTGGCATCGTCGGTCGCATATGCTGAAGCAGCCATGGTGTCGATGCCGAAGAAGTTGAACTGGTAACTATCTGCCCCGGTATCATGCAGCTATTTTCGTCCGGCCCTCTGTGGTCGGGATTTCATATTTACCGCGCAATTCATCTGTGTCGAATGTAGGGAACAGTCCATGTCGGATCACAAGAGTACCGAACAGGCCGCCAGCAGTCTCGCTGAACAGGCACTCAAGCAGGCCCGCACCCGCTTGGCGCCAAGCGAAGCCAGGGCCGAGCCAGAATTGGAGCCGGCGAAAAAGAAGCGCGGGCGCAAGGCCGCTGTCAGCGCCACTAGCAGCTCCCTGCAGGACTTGAAAAAGACCCTGTGGGCCACCGCCGACAAGCTGCGCGCCAATATGGACGCCGCCGAATACAAGCACATCGTGCTCGGCCTGATCTTCCTCAAGTACATCTCCGACAGCTTCGCCGGCCGCCGTGCCGAGCTTGAGCGCCGCTTTGCCGACGCCACGGATGATTACTACCTGGGCAGCGACGATCCCGAATACCTGGCTGGGGAACTTGAGGAGCGTGACTACTACAAGGAAGTCAACGTGTTCTGGGTACCGGAAGCGGCCCGTTGGGAATCGCTTCGGGCCGCCGCCAAGCAGGTCGACATCGGCAAGCGCATCGACGAGGCGCTGGCTGCCATCGAAGCGGAAAACCCGTCGTTGAAGAACATCCTCGACAAACGCTATGCCCGCGTCCAACTGCCTGATGGCAAGCTCGGCGAGTTGGTCGACTTGATCTCAACCATTGGTTTCGGCGGCGATGCCAACGTCGCCCGCGACCTGCTCGGCCAGGTCTATGAATATTTCCTTGGCCAGTTCGCCAGTGCTGAAGGCAAAAAAGGTGGCCAGTTCTACACTCCGGCGAGCATCGTCAAGACCCTGGTTGCTGTGCTCAACCCGCACCATGGCAAGGTCTACGACCCGTGCTGTGGCTCTGGCGGTATGTTTGTGCAATCGGAAAAATTCATTGAGGCCCATGGTGGCAAGTTGGGCGACGTGTCGATCTACGGCCAGGAGTCCAACCCGACCACATGGCGCCTGGCGGCCATGAACCTGGCCATCCGCGGCATCGACTTCAACCTCGGCAAGGAGCCAGGCGACAGCTTTGTGCGCAACCAGCACAGCGACCTGCGCGCCGATTTCGTCCTGGCCAACCCGCCGTTCAACGTCAGTGATTGGTGGCATAAGAGCCTCGACGGCGATCCGCGTTGGGTCTACGGCACTCCGCCGCAAGGCAACGCCAACTACGCCTGGCTGCAGCACATGCTGTTCCACCTCAAGTCCAGTGGTCGTGCCGGCATAGTCTTGGCCAATGGATCGATGAGTTCCAGCCAGAACACTGAGGGTGACATCCGCCGGGCCATGGTCGAGGCCGATGTGGTCGAAGTCATGGTCGCGCTACCGGGCCAACTGTTCTTCAACACGCAGATCCCGGCCTGCCTTTGGTTCTTGGCCAAGCAGAAAACCAAACGCCCTGGAGAGGTGTTGTTTATCGACGCACGGAAGCTCGGTACCAACATCAGCAGGGTGCAAATCGAGCTGCTAGACAGCGACATCGAACGTATCGCCCAGACCGTAGCCGACTGGCGTGGCGAGCCGCTGGATATCGGCGGTGAGATTGCGGAGTACACCGACATCCCGGGCTTCTGCCGCAGTGTGACGCTTGCCGAAATCGCCGAGCATGGCTATGTGCTAACCCCGGGGCGCTATGTCGGGGTTGAGGCTGTCGAAGATGATGACGACGCCTTTGTCGAGAAAATGCAGGACCTTACCGCCTTGCTGGGCGAGCAGTTAGCCAAGGGGGCAGAGCTCGATCAACTAATCCGCCAGAAGTTGGGGGGGCTAGGCTATGAGTTCTGAGTGGAATCGCCTCACACTCAAAGAAGCGGGCGTCGTTTTGATCGACTGTGATCATCGAACGCCGAAATCAGTGGATGAAGGCTATCCGTATATCGCGATACCGCAACTCAAAAATGGCCATATTGTGCTTGATGGCGTTCGCAGGATCTCCCATGCGGATTACATCGATTGGACAAAAAAACTCAAACCCCAAGCTAACGATGTGATCGTCGTGCGTCGATGCAGCTCTGGTGATAGTGCCCACATCCCTGCTGGGCTGGACTGTGCGATAGGGCAAAACCTTGTCGTACTCAGAGCTAGCGGCGAGAGAGTGCTTCCTCGTTTCTTGCGTTGGTTACTCAAAGGCCCGGAATGGTGGAATGAGGTATCCAAATTCATAAACGTAGGCGCTGTATTCGACAGCCTTCGCTGTCGGGATATTCCCAATTTCGAGTTGACTATTCCGCCCCTAGAGCAGCAGGCTGGGATTGCAAGTGTCTTATGCTCAATAGACGACCGCATCACCTTGCTCCGAGAAACCAATACCACCCTAGAAGCCATCGCCCAGGCGCTGTTCAAATCTTGGTTTGTCGATTTCGACCCGGTACGCGCCAAGGCGGAAGGGCTTGAGCCCGACGGCATGGATGCGGCAACCACGGCGCTTTTTCCGGATAGCTTCGAAGAGTCAGAGCTAGGGTTGGTGCCGAGGGGATGGAAAGTTCGCAGCTTGGATTCGATTGCCAACTACTTAAATGGGCTGGCACTGCAGAGGTTCCCTCCAACGGACGATAGCTGGCTTCCAGTCATCAAAATAGCACAGCTACGTAAAGGCGATACAGTTGGTGCGGATAGAGCGGGCAGGAACATAAACCCCGAATACATAATTCAGAACGGTGATGTCCTGTTCTCATGGTCGGGCAGCCTTGAGGTTGTAATTTGGTGTGGTGGTGAAGGTGCCTTGAACCAGCATCTTTTCAAAGTGACGTCTAAAGACTTCCCGAAATGGTTCTACTACCTCTGGACGCGTCAGCACTTGACTGACTTCCAAAATACAGCTGCCAGCAAGGCGACCACGATGGGGCATATTCAGAGAAAGCACCTAACAGAGGCAAAAGTTGTTGTACCTCCCGCCGAGGTGCTTCGAATTGCAGGGGTAATGATTGAACCACTGTTAGAACGCTGGCTGGTGAATGCGGAGAAAGCCCGCACCCTCACCCAGCTCCGCGATACCTTGCTCCCTCGCCTGATCTCCGGCCAGCTACGCCTGCCGGAAATGGAGGCCTCCGTCGAAGCCATGTTGTCGGAGGCCGTCTGATATGGCGCTGAATTTGCGTCAACGTGTCATCGAGCGCCTGCAAAGTCTGCCGAATACCCAACACACCGCTCGCGAATTGGCGCAATGGATATTCAAGCAGTTTCCGGCCGAATGCGCGATCAAGAAAGCGGGCAGTGCCAGCTACATCAAGACTGACGATGATCTTGTACAGCAATTAGTGGCGGAGATCTCGGGTTCACGTCCGCGTTGGCAGGAGATGCATCCGCAACTAAAAACGACCGAAGGACGGCCACGTCACTATTACTGGTCGGAGTTGGATGCCACCGCTGAGGTTGCGGAGGCTGAAGGTGTCGCCCTCGTAACGTCAGACCTGCCTGAGCCGTCGCGGTTGCGTGAGCATGCGCTCTATCCGCTTTTGGCAGAGTACCTGCTGACCGACGAGCAGCGTGTGTACGCCATGCGGATCAACGAAAAACGTTCGTCCAATCGTGCGGGTATCGGGGGCAACGAATGGTTGCATCCGGATCTGGTCGGTCTGGAAGATCTGACGGCCGACTGGATGTCAGATTTACGTGACTGCGTTCGTGTGATGGGCGATCGCCGTGCTCGATTGTGGTCATTCGAAGTCAAGTTGCTGCTCAACCGCTCCAATGCACGCAAAAGTTTCTTCCAGGCCGTGTCCAACTCTTCTTGGGCGCATTTTGGCTATCTGGTAGCTGCCACGGTAGAGGGCGACGGCACACTCAAAGAGTTGCGCATGCTCGCCGCCGCGCATGGCATTGGGGTGATTCAGCTAGACGTTCAGAGTCCCACGGAAAGCCAGATTCTGATACCAGCTCGCGAACGCAGAGAAGTCGACTGGGATATGTGCAACCGCCTAACGGCAGAAAATGCTGACTTCGCCGAGTTTCTGGGCAGGGTAAGGCGCTTTCATCAGACTGGCGAAATAGCTGCCAGGGAGTGGGAAGCTCGCGATTGATGAAACTAGCGTTGTTGCTAGACGGGTGGTGGCCAAATACGCGCTAGCTGGTATCGACAACCCTGTCGGTGCCGCCAAATACCAACTCTTATACGATTTGCCCGAAACCTTGGGCCGCAACCTACCGAGTATTGTCGAGATCGGGGCGGAGTTGGCCGGGGAATGGGACACAGGAAGTGAAGTGGAATGACCGAAGACCAATTGGAACAGGAAACCCTCGGCTGGCTGGCAGAGGTGGGCTACCGCCATGTGTATGGCCCGACTATCGCCTATGACGGTGAGAGCCCGGAACGTGACAGCTACCGTCAGGTGCTCCTGGTCGAGCGCTTGCGCAGCGCCATCGCTAAGCTCAACCCCAAGGTGCCGCTGGCTGCACGGGAGGATGCCCTCAAGCAGGTGCAGGAGCTGGGCCAACCGATACAGCTGTCGGCCAACCGCTTGTTCCACCGCCTGTTGGTCAGCGGCGTGCCGGTGCAGTATCAAAAGGACGGTGAAACCCGAGGCGACTTTGTACGCCTGATCGACTGGGTTGAGGTAAAAGCCAACGATTGGCTTGCCATCAATCAGTTCAGCATCCAGGGGCCGAAACATACCCGGCGTCCGGACATCATCCTGTTCGTCAACGGCCTGCCATTGGTGCTACTGGAACTTAAGAATCCGGCGGATGTGAAGGCCGACCTGGGCAAAGCCTTCGATCAGATCCAGACCTACAAGGAGCAAATCTCGGATCTGTTCCAGTACAACGAAATCCTGGTGATTTCTGACGGTAGCGAAGCGCGGATGGGCTCTCTGTCCGCTGATGCCGAGCGATTCATGAACTGGCGCACCATCGACGGCCAGACTCTTGATCCGTTGGGTCAGTTCAACGAACTGGAGACCCTAGTGCGCGGTGCTTTGGCCCCGCCGATGCTGCTCGATTACCTGCGCTACTTCGTGCTGTTCGAGGATGACGGCCGGCTGGTGAAGAAGATTGCCGGCTACCACCAGTTCCATGCGGTGCGCGCCGCCATTGGGCAAGTGGTCAGTGCCTCGCGCCCCGGCGGCAGCCACAAGGGCGGGGTGGTCTGGCACACCCAGGGTTCAGGTAAGAGCATCACAATGACCTGCTTCGCCGCCCGGGTGATGCAGGAAGCGGCAATGGAAAACCCGACCATTGTGGTGATCACCGACCGGAACGACCTGGACGGCCAGTTGTTCGGAGTGTTCTCGCTGTCCCAGGATCTGCTGCGTGAACAGCCCGTCCAAGTGGAGTCACGCGGTGACTTGCGCCGCAAACTGAACAATAGGCCGAGCGGCGGCATTGTCTTCGCCACCATCCAGAAATTCATGCCAGGTGCGGATGAAGACACCTTCCCGGTGCTGTCCGATCGCCCGAATATCGTGGTCATTGCCGACGAAGCACACCGCACCCAGTACGGATTTGGCGCCGAGCTGAAAACCTCGGAGGTACTGCAGGCCGCCGAAAGCCGAACCCGTTACCAAGTGGGCTATGCCCAGCACCTGCGCGATGCGCTGCCGAACGCCACTTTCGTGGCCTTTACTGGCACCCCGGTATCCAGCGAAGACCGCGACACCCGCTCGGTTTTCGGTGAATACATCCACGTCTACGACATGCAGCAGGCCACTGAAGACGGTGCGACCGTTGCCATCTATTACGAGTCGCGTCTGGCCAAGCTGTCCTTGAAAGAGAGTGAGTTGCCAGCGATTGACGAGCAGGTCGATGAACTGGCCGAAGATGAGGAGGACGACCAGCAGGCCAGGCTGAGAAGCCGTTGGGCCGCCCTTGAGCGAGTGGTTGGTGCAGAACCACGTGTTCATAGCGTGGCCGCTGACCTGGTCAAGCATTTCGAGGAACGTAACCATGGCATGGTGAGTGTGGGGCAGATGCCCGGCAAAGCCATGGTGGTTGCCATGAGCCGCGATATCTGTGTGCACCTGTACAACGAGATTGTCGCCTTGCGTCCGGACTGGCACGACGAAGATCCTGAGAAAGGTGCGATCAAAATCATTATGACCGGCAGCGCCTCGGATAAGGCTTTGCTACGGCCGCACATCTATTCCGGCCAGGTCAAAAAGCGCTTGGAAAAACGCTTCAAGGATCCACTCGACCCGCTCAAGTTGGTGATCGTTCGTGACATGTGGCTGACCGGCTTCGATGCGCCGTGCGTTCACACCCTTTACGTGGACAAACCGATGAAGGGTCACAACCTGATGCAGGCTATAGCCCGGGTAAACCGGGTATTCAAGGACAAGCAAGGCGGCTTGGTGGTGGATTACATCGGCATCGCCAATGAACTGAAAGCTGCACTCAAGGAGTACACCGGTAGCAAGGGTAAGGGCCGACCTACCGTGGATGCCCATGAGGCCTACTCGGTGCTGGAAGAAAAGATGGACGTCCTGCGTAGCCTGCTGCATGGCTTCGACTACAGCGATTTCCTCACCGGCGGGCACAAGCTGCTGGCTGGCGCCGCCAACCATGTGTTGGGCCTCGAAGATGGCAAGAAGCGTTTTGCCGACAACGCATTGGCCATGAGCAAGGCTTTTACCCTGTGCTGCACCCTGGATGAAGCCAAGGCCGTCCGCGAGGAAGTGGCGTTCTTCCAGGCAATCAAGGTGATCCTGATCAAGCGTGAAGTCAGTCAGCAGAAAAAGACTGACGAAGAACGTGAGTTGGCCATCCGCCAGATCATCGGCAATGCAGTGGTCTCCGGTGAGGTGGTGGACATCTTTGACGCTGTAGGCTTGGACAAGCCTAATATCGGCCTGCTCGATGATGCGTTTCTCGCCGAGGTGCGCAACCTGCCGGAGAAGAACCTTGCGGTTGAGCTATTGGAGCGCTTGCTCGAAGGTGAGATCAAAAGCCGTTACAGCACCAACCTGGCCCAGGAGAAGAAATTCTCTGAGTTACTGGCCAATGTGATCAAGCGCTACCAGAACCGCTCAATCGAAACCGCTCAGGTCATTGAAGAACTAATCGAAATGGCCAAGAAGTTCGCCGCTGCTAGTCAGCGTGGCGATGCCTTGGGACTCAACGATG
>Ga0302347_1001424_pt1 | contig 28849 bp, 27 predicted proteins | sample PhyWR1_FD_202178 | JGI IMG/M metagenome (GOLD analysis project Ga0302347, IMG submission 202178) | Leaf surface microbial communities from wheat plants in UC Gill Tract Community Farm, Albany, California, United States - DLSL W.R1 (v2)... | ecosystem: Host-associated > Plants > Phyllosphere >...
TTATAGATTTCTCCTGCTCTTGTAGTTGTCTCATTGGCAAACTGTACTATTTTGCTGGATTCTTCCTTTAGGTTATCAAAGTTTAAAGGCTTTCCTTTCATCTTCAAAAAGTCAGAAGCTGATTCTGCTTTTGGTAAAACGGCCCAAAGGATGAAGTACAAAATCACTACCAAGAAAGATGAGCCCGGAGCGACCCAAAGGAACAAAAATGCACCAACCCAAATCAACCTCATCCAAGTGATATCCATTCCAAAATATGATGCTAAACCTGCACAAACTCCTGCAATTTTTTGTTTTTCCGGGTCACGGAACAGTTGTTTCTGAGAATTGCTGCTGTAACTGCTGTAGCTTGTAGAAGACTTTGATTTACTTTGTTTTCCTTCAGAGAAATATGCTTCTTCCTGCTCATCGATTTGTTCAGGTGTTCCGATTTGAGCAATTACTTTTTCTACATCAGAATCGTTGATAACTTCTCTTTTGGCAAGTACTTCTTTGAAAATCTCGACCATTCGGATTTCAATATCGTGCATTACTTCGTCTGCTTCCTGAGCGTCTAGAGAATTTCTCAAGGCATTCAGATAATCGCTAAGCTTGATATAAGCGTGTTCATCTATCATAAAAGAGAACCCTGCGAGTGCTATAGATAATGTCTTGTTCATAATATTAGTTTTGAGAGTGAGAGTTTGATGTGATTTGGTTGACGGAATCTGTCAATTCCTGCCAAGTGGTTTGTAATTCTGCTAGGAAGAGGCTTCCTTTTTCAGTAATCTGATAATACTTTCTTGGCGGTCCGCTTGTAGATTCTTCCCATCTGTAAGCGAGGAATTCGCCGTTTTTCAATCTAGTAAGGAGAGGATAAAGAGTTCCTTCCACTACATCCAGTTTTCCTTTTTTGAGAGATTCTATCAGGTCGGAAACATACATTTCGCGTTGCTGGATAAGGCTCAAAATACAGAATTCCAGAATTCCTTTACGCATTTGCGCTTTTGTGTTCTCGGTATTCATATTAATTGTTTGGTTAAAATTCAAATAATTATAAAGTTTAATGTTCCTGCTTTCTTAAGTTTTTAAGTCAGCTTCGAACTCGCTTCTCTAACTTTACATTGCAAAGATATATAAATAGAATGGTATTATGCAATACAAAGTAGTAAATATTTTTTAATTTAATATTTAAGTATTTGATTTTCAGTAATTAAAATTTTAATACAAAAATTGTTGATTATTAAAATATATCAGATTAATTTTAAAAATGGACTTTTAAACAAAGTCTATTCGGACGTTTAAACAAAATTGATGAAGATTATGTGGTCTAATTTTGCTTTAATAAAATATTTAAACAATGAATAATTATCAAGGAGTATTACAAAAGCCAATTAATTCTGGCTTTAATGCAGAATCAACAACGGAAGAAGTTATCAAAGGAATTAATCTTAAAGGAAAAATAGCTATAGTTACAGGAGGTACTTCCGGAATTGGTTTGGAGACTGTCAAAACATTATCAAAAGCTGGTGCAGAAGTTATAGTTCCCGCAAGAGACATTGAAAAAGCAAAAAGAAACCTCGATGGAATTCCTAATGTTGAATTGGAAGAATTAGATTTAGCCAATCCAAATTCGATTGACACTTTTGCTGAAAAGTTTTTAAAATCAAAAAGACCACTTCATTTATTAATCAATAATGCAGGAATAATGTGGGTTCCGCTTCGCAAAGATAGCCGTGGTTTCGAATCTCAATTGGCTGTCAATTATTTGGCTCATTTTCAGTTAACAGCGAGATTGTGGTCGGCTTTGAAACAGGCAAACGGCGCAAGAGTGGTGAATGTATCTTCAGGGGGACATCAATTCTCTGATTTCAATTTTGAAGACCCGAACTTTCTCAATCGTGAATATGAAACTTTACTCGGGTATGGACAATCAAAAACAGCAGTCAATCTTTTCTCAATGGAATTGGATAATCGGGCAAAAGAATTTAATGTAAGAAGCTATGCTTTATGTCCTGGCGCTGTTGGCGAAACAGAATTAGGGAGAGAAGCACCATTGGATTTGTTTCAGAAACTCGGTTATGTTGATTCGGAAGGGAATTTGTTGCCGGAAGTTAAAGCTTCTCTTAAAACCATTCCTCAAGGCGCAGCAACAACCGTTTGGTGTGCGACAAGTCCTTCGCTTAATGATTTGGGAGGAGTCTATTGTGAAAATGTTGATGTTGCGGAGTTGAGTTCCGATGTGAAAATTATCGGTGGAATCAAAACATATTCTCTGGATGAAACCAACGCCAAAAGATTATGGAAATTGAGCGAACAAATGACGGGAATTCCATTTGACATCAATTGATATTCGTAACTTTGTGTGAGAAGCATTATGGATTATCAAGTCAATTATATCAATCCCGAAATCAAACTTTCCTCTTACGAAGGTAAGTTGTTCAAGACAGAAGCCGCTTTTGAAGACCATTTGCTGGTTTGGCTGATTTCCGGTGAAACAAAAATTATTCAGGCGGATGAGAGTTTTGTGTTTGGAGCAGGAAGTACTTTTTTGATTCCTAGAAATCAGTTGGCAACAATCATCAATTATCCAAAAGATGAATTGCCTCACAAAGCTGTTGCAATGCATTTGTCATCAAAAAGACTTAGAGAATTTTACACAGATAATCCCATAAAATCAAAAATTGTAACAGAAAAAATCATTAGTTTCGAAAAACATCCGTTGTTGGAAAGTTGCCTAGCTTCACTGATTCCGTATTTTGAGATGCAGAATAATTTCCCGGAAAATATTGCGTCGCTGAAAATCAATGAAGCGATTAATATTCTCAGAACTATTGATGGAAAGATAGATTCTGTTCTGAATAATTTTGATGAACCCGGAAAAATTGATTTGGTGGCTTTTATGGAAAAGAACTATATGTTCAATATGCCGCTGGAGAAATTCGGATATTTGACCGGTCGCAGTTTGACGACTTTCAAACGTGATTTTTATAAGGCCTTCAATTCCACACCGCAAAGGTGGCTGACAAAAAAACGTCTGGAATTAGCCCATTATGAAATTGCCGAGAAACATAAGAAACCTGTTGATGTCTATTTCGAAACCGGATTTGAAAATCTGTCCCATTTTTCTTTTGCTTTCAAAAAACAGTTTGGATATGCACCGAAAAATTTGGTTAAATCATTATCGATTCTATGAAAAATCTAAATTAATCTAAAAATAATTGAATAAAAATTGGCAGGAGAGAAATGTTTTCATACTTTCGTTAAAGATTTTACAAGACAATGAATTTCACATTCACAACAACAATGATTTCTACAACAACTACAATTAGTAGTTGCAGAAAGGTGTGTTTGTGATATTGAAAAAAATAAATAATTAACAAAAGCCTTTCTGATTTCAGAAAGGCTTTTTTGTTTTTAAAATATAACTAATGAAAATTTTAAAATTTGGCGGAACTTCAGTCGGAAGTGTGGAGGCTTTACAAAATGTGAAGCTAATTGTAGAAAAAGAATTTAATAAAAAGGAACCTTTAATTCTGGTCTGTTCCGCTTTGTCAGGAATTACGAATGCGCTTTTATCGGCATCAGAAGAAGCTTTGAATCAAAATGATTTCTCAGAAATTCTGAAATCTGCAGAAGAAAAACACTATCAGATTATTTCGGAATTATTGCCAAGAACAGCTCAGAATCCATTGTTGATGATGGTGAAAGTAAGTTTCAATGAGATTGAAGATGTTTTATTCAGCGTTAAAAATCTTGGTGAATTATCAGACAGAATCAAAGATAGACTGCTTTCTTACGGAGAACAGATGTCAAGCAAGATTGTTTCAGCTTTTCTTCAATCTGAAAGTTTTCCAGCGATTTTCCAAGATTCGAGAGAATTAATTAAAACTGATTCTCACTTCGGAAATGCGAATGTTGATTCTAAAAACACAAATGAAAACCTCAAAAACTGGAAATTAGAAAATCAAATCTATGTTGTTACGGGTTTTATTGCAAAAGATAAAAATGATGATACAACAACTTTGGGAAGAGGAGGTTCTGATTACACTGCTGCAATTCTGGGGTCTGGTTTGAAAGCGGACAAAATCCAGATTTGGACAGATGTTGACGGTTTCTTAACGGCTGACCCAAGATTAGTAAAGAATGCATTTTCTCAGTCAGAACTCAGTTATCAGGAAGCGATGGAAATGTCCTATTTCGGTGCAAAAGTGATTTATCCACCAACAATGATTCCTGCCATTGAAAGTCAGATTCCGATTTACATTAAAAATACTTTTAAGCCGGAAAATGAAGGAACTTTGATTCATCAAAAATCTGAAATTTCAAAAGGTTTAATCAAAGGAATTGTTTCCATCGAGAAAACTTGTCTCATCAATATTACCGGAAACGGAATGATTGGAATGAAGGGTTTCAGTGGGAGATTGTTCAATGTTTTGGCGCGGTATGACGTGAATATTATTCTCATTACGCAGGCAAGTTCGGAACACAGTATTTCGTTTGTGGTTGCTTTTGATGATGAGAAAAAAGCGAAAACAGCAATCTATGAAGAATTTGATTTTGAAATCAATTCCAACAAAATTGATGAACCGCAATTCGATAATGAGCTAAGTATTCTTTCTGTCGTTGGCGAGAATATGAAAAAAACGAGAGGAATCAGCGGGAAGTTTTTCAGTGCTTTGGGCAAGAATGGAATCAATATTATTGCGATTGCACAAGGTTCATCTGAGCTCAATATTTCTGCCGTGATTGAAAGAAATGAACTTTCAAAAGCGCTTAATGTTGTTCACGATTCGCTATTGCTTTCACCGGTTAAAACCTTTAATGTGATGTTTGCAGGAACAGGAAATATCGGAAAAGAATTGTTCCGACAATTGGAAAGAGAACAGAAAAATCTCGAAGAAAACCATCAGATTAAAATCAATGTTGTGGGAATCACCAACAGTCGGGAAATGAAAATTTTCGATAATCCGGAATCTAATTTTGATTTCAATAATAACTTTAGTAATGATTTACAAAAATCAAATTTAAAAGAATTTATAAACTACATTTCAGATAAAAATTTACCTAATTTAGTTTTTGTAGACAATACTTCCAGTGAAGATGTTGTTGCAGAATATCCGTTGTTATTTAACAATAATATCTCGATTGTAACTTGCAATAAAAAAGGAAATTCTTCGTCTTACGAGCAATACAGCAAATTCAAAAGATTGGCAAAAAAGAACAATGTCAATTTCTTTTATGAAACCAATGTTGGGGCAGGACTTCCAATCATCAAAACTTTAAACGATCTTTGGATTTCAGGAGACGAAATTCTGAAAATAGAAGCCATTCTATCAGGAACGATTTCCTATATTTTCAATAATTATGTTGGCAATAAAACTTTTGCGGAAGTTGTAAGAACAGCACAGGAATTAGGTTATACAGAACCTGACCCGAGGGACGATTTGAACGGAATGGATTTCTCCCGGAAGATGCTGATTCTGGGAAGAGAAATTGGTCTGCCTCTGGAAATGTCGGATGTTAATATCAAAGATTTCCTTCCGGAAGATTGTCTCAAGGCAAATTCAATTCCTGCATTTTATGAAGAACTAGAAAAACACGAACCTTATTTTTCATCTTTCAAAAATGAAGCGGAGAATTCTGGAAGAAAACTGAGACTAATTGGTGTTCTTGAAGATGGAAAAATCAACATCGAAGTTCAGATTGTAGATGCTGATCATCCATTTTTCGGATTGTCTGGAAGTGATAATATCATTTCGTTCACGACTTCCAGGTATAGAAATACACCTTTGGTTGTGAAAGGTCCTGGCGCGGGTGCGGAAGTTACAGCTGCCGGTGTTTTTGCAGATTTGGTAAGAGTTACAGCGCAATAATCATAGAAGATAAACGATAATTGATTGCAATTCATCGTTTTATTTAATGTCATTTATCAATCATCATTTATCAATTATAAAAATGGATTCTATAAAAGTTTTCGCTCCCGCTACAGTCGCCAATGTCGTTTGCGGTTATGATATTCTCGGTTTTGCGATAGAAGAACCGGGCGACGAAATTATCTTAAGAAAAAACGATTCTAACCAAATCATCATCACAAAAATCGAAGGCGATAATGGAAAACTACCAAAAGACCCAAATAAGAATGTTGTTTCCCACGTTATCAGATTGTTTCTTGAAAAAATAAATTCCAATCAAGGGATTGATATTGAACTATATAAAAAAATGCCACTCAACAGCGGAATGGGTTCCAGTGCGGCAAGCAGTGTTGCGGCTCTGGTAGCGATCAATGAATTGATGGGAAAACCATTTTCCAAACAAGAATTGTTGCCTCTCGCAATGGAAGGCGAACGAATTGCCTGCGGAAATGCGCACGCAGACAATGTTGCACCCGCACTTTTGGGCGGCTTGGTTTTGGTAAGAAGTTATGAACCTTTGGATGCTCTTAAACTGCCTTATCCAAAAGATTTGTCGGTGGTTTCCGTTCATCCGCACGTGGATGTTCCGACAGGTGAAGCAAGGAAAATTATCAAGGAAAGAATCAGTCTCAAATCTGCTGTTCAGCAGTGGGGAAATGTTGCCGGTTTGGTTGCCGGATTTTGCAACAACGATTTGGGTCTGGTCAGCCGAAGTATGGAAGACGTCATTATAGAACCGGTTCGTGCGATGCTGATTCCGTATTTTTATGAGATGAAACAGCTCGCTTTGGACAACGATGCGATTGGTTTTGGGATTTCCGGTTCCGGTCCGTCGGTTTTTGCGTTGTGTGAAAAAAAGAAAATTGCGGAAGAGATTTCATTTAAAATTAAAGAATTACTCAATCAAAAAAATATAGAAAGTGAAGCATTTGTAACCAAAATAAACGATGAGGGTGCAAGAGTCATTTATTGAAATTTGGGCAGCTTAATCCGCCTTCCGCTCCCAAACCTAACGAAGTGGTTCGACGTAGTCAATCTTTTTTGCAGACGATCTACAATCAATAGAAATTGAGTAAAAGCAAAAAAGGATTTCCGCTCAAGTCGGGCTGCGGCTTCGTCGTTAAATCTAGATTTGTCCTAAAACCCAATATTGTCATTCCAGAGAAATCTAAACTGTTGAGATTCCTACGGAATGACAAAAGAGCTTTAAAATTTTTAGTCTTTGCTGAGTTTTACGTCTTTGCGAATCTTAAAAATATTTTCAGAGTAAAAAAAACTTTGCGGACTTTGCGTTAAAATTTTGAACTTATCAAACAACAATTACCAACCAAAATGAAATACATATCAACAAGACAACAAGAAGAAACAAATATAAAAACAGCAATACTGAAAGGTTTAGCAGATGACGACGGACTTTTTATGCCGGAATATATTCCGCAATTGGATTCTGAATTCTTTGAAGATTTATCCAACCTTAGTTTGCAGGAAATTGGTTTCCGAGTAGCAAAAGAATTTCTCGGTGAATCCATTTCCAATGATAATTTGAAAGAGATCATCGATGAAGTTTTAAACTTTGAAATTCCAGCAGTGAAAATTTCCGAGAATATTTATTCATTAGAATTATTTCACGGACCAACGATGGCTTTCAAAGATGTTGGCGCGCGATTTATGGCACGATTGATGGCTTATTTCTCAGAAGGAAAACCAATGAAAGTGATTGCTGCAACTTCCGGAGATACGGGAAGTGCGGTTGCATCTGGATTTTTCAATGTTACGGGAATCGAGGTTTATATTCTTTACCCAAAAGGAAAAGTGAGTCCGTTGCAGGAAAAACAGCTGACAACTTGGGGCGGAAATATCAAAGCTTTGGAAATCGATGGGAATTTTGACGATTGTCAGGCTTTGGCCAAACAAATTTTGTCCGATGAAGAATTGAATCAAAAATTCACTTTAACATCTGCGAATAGTATTAATATCGCAAGATTGATTCCTCAATCTTTTTATTATTTCTGGGCTTTTGCACAATTACAAAAATTAGGAAAACCAATTGTTTTCTCTGTTCCGAGTGGGAATTTTGGGAACTTGACAGCGGGACTTTTTGCCAAGAAAATGGGATTGCCTGTTCATCAACTCATCGCTTCAACTAATGAAAATGATGTCGTTCCGAAGTTCTTGGAAACCGGAAATTACCAAGCAAAACCTTCGAAACAAACAATAAGCAATGCGATGGATGTAGGAAATCCGAGTAATTTTGAACGGATGAAAAGCTTATTCAATAATGATGTTTCAGAATTCAAAAGATATATTGAATCTTATTCTTTTTCCGATGAAGAAACGAGATTGACGATGAGAAAAGTCAAAGATGAATTTGATTATATGCTCGATCCACACGGTGCAGTTGCTTATTTGGGATTGGAGACTTTTCGACAAGCTCAGGATGACAAAATAAGTGAAGATTTTGTTGGTGTTTTATTGGAAACTGCTCATCCTGCAAAATTTGTAGAAGTAGTGGAAGACGTTCTGAAAGAGAAAATCGAAATTCCTGAAAAACTAGAAGCTTTCAATAAAAAAGACAAACAATCTGTTGAATTTCCCGCGGATTTTGAACAGGTGAAACAATTTTTGATGGGGGAGAAGTAATAAACTACAAAAGACACAAAAATTTTTTTGAAACCATAATCAGAATTTTGTCATTCCGTAGGAGTCTAAACGAAGCTGTCGAGATAGATTCCTACGCAATGACAAACTAAATATTAATTTTGATTAACTTTCTTTTGTGCCTTTTGTGTTTTAAAACGATTCCAATAAAAATAGTTTTGATTATAAGTTTTTAATCCCAAATAAAATCTTATCTTTGCATCCGAATTTACATAATAATCATTAAATAATATTGGAATGTATTTAACAACAGAAAAAAAAGCAGAAATCTTCGCAAAACACGGAAAATCTGCACAAGACACAGGAACTGCTGAAGGACAAGTTGCTCTATTCACTTTTAGAATCAACCACTTGACTCAGCATTTGAAAGCTAACCACAAAGACTTCAACACAGAAAGATCTCTTGTAAAGTTAGTAGGTAAAAGAAAAGCTCTTTTAGATTATTTGAAGAAAAAAGATATCAACAGATATAGAGCGATTATCGCTGAATTAGGAATTAGAAAATAATTCTAAGCTCAAGCAAAAAAAATTTAAAGCAACTCAATTCGAGTTGCTTTTTTATTTTTCGATTTTGTAAATCACACCTTTGTTATTCTCATCAAAATCAAATTCTCTTTCAAACTCAAGTCCGATTTTTTCAAGAACTTTGATTGAGGCCAAGTTTTCTTTCATTGCTCTGCCAACAATTGTTTTTAAATTTAAATTTTCAAAAGCATAATCGAGACAGGTTTTTGCGCTTTCGGTGGCAAAACCTTTGTTCCAATGCTCTTCAAAAAATCGAAATCCAATATCGGTTTCATCCAGATTCTGGTTATATTTCAAACCGCATCAACCGAGAAATTCATTGGTTGATTTTTCAATCACAGCCCACCTTCCAAAACCATTTAATTTATAGTCCGGATAATCCTCAAGAAATTGTTTTGCTTCATTAATGTCTTTAAAAGTTGAATTTCCAGTATATTTTATAACATTTGGATTAAGGTTTAATCTGTAGAAATTTTCTGCGTCGTGGGGATTTAATTCTCTTAAAAACAAGTCTTTCTGTTTTTAAAATTTGTGACATTAGTTTTTAGTAATTTTAATTTTCAAATCTAAATAAAAAAGCAACTCAATTTGAGTTGCTTTTTTATCATATCATACTTTGACTTGAATTTTTAAGCCTCAGCAACCTCAGATTTCCTAGAATTCTTAAACAGAAAATAACCGCCAACCAAACTCAACAAAACAAACAACCCAAAACTTATCAAAGAGAATAGTTTTCCTTTTTCTATAACTGCTGGCTCAAATTTCATTTCGATTTTATGTTTTCCTGCAGGAACATAAAGTGCTCTCAAAAGATAATCAGCCTTGATGTAATCTACTTTTGAACCATCTAAATAAACATTCCAACCGTGAGGATAATAGATTTCTGAAAACACCGCCAATTGAGGCGTTTTAGAAGACGAATCAAATGATAACTCGTTCGGTTGATAAGTTTTCAAATCTAAATAAGCTGTTGAATCCTTTGCCAGATTTTTACCGTTGAAATAAGCTTTGTCATCTTTAGAAATTACCGCAATCTTTTTTGTATCTACATTTCCTGTTTCATTCAGTTCCTCGTTCGGATTGTCTACGAATTTTATGTCAGAAACAAACCAAGCATTGCCGTTCGCTTCAGGATTTGGTGTGATTTCTGGTTTTTGCTGGTCACCAACCAGGAAATATTTAGTGTTCAGCATATTCAAAATTCTAACTGTTTTGACTTGGTCTGTTGTTGAGAAATATTTGTTGATTAAATCATCGTAACGTCTCAATTTCACCGCGTGATAACCTCCAATTGACGATTTAAAATAAGATGTATTAGTCTCGCTGAAAGTTGAGAGAATATTATTGAAAATTCTGTAATGGTCTTTATCTTTTTCAGCAATCGTTTGTAAAGCTTTATTAACTTCAGTCTGTTGCAAAAGACTTTGAACAAAAGAATCGTTGCCGGCTTTACTCATCAGATATTCCGAATTTTCTGTCTGAAACGGCGAATCAGCAAATGTTTTATCAACAAAATTATCATCGTTCAGATAACGTCTGTTAACCGTCCAAAGGTCAAACAAACTCACGAATCCGATAATTAATAAAACGATATTGACGTTCAGTTTTTTCTTTAATCCTAAAAATAATGCACCTGCTGTAATCAAAACATAAATAATCGCTTTGATTGCATCAGCTTGGAACATTGATGCTCTTTCGCCTACCAAATAATCCAATAAAAATGGTGGAAGATAAGTTTTCTCAGTCGCTGTGTAGAAGCCTAAAATTCCTTTTCCGAAAAGAGTCAGAATCAATGTGATTCCTAGAACTGTTCCCGAAACGTAAAGCAAAATTTTCTTTTTGTATTCTTCTGTTAGATTTTCATCCTTAAAGAATTTGTACAATCCAAGAATTGCAATAAGCGGGAACAAAAACTCAACAACCACCAAGATAGAAGATGGCGCACGGAATTTATTATATAAAGGAATATAATCGATGAAGAAATCTGTCAGGATTGCGAAATTACTTCCCCAGGCCAATAAAACGGTCAAAATCGACGCGCCTAAAATCCAATATCTGTACTTTTTTCCGGCAAAGAAAAACCCTAAAATCGCCAAGAAACAAACAACGGCACCTTGGTAGGCTGGCCCAGATGTACTCGGTTGGTCGCCCCAATAAGTCAGGCTTCCAAAACCTTTCATCATCATTTCATATTCCTGTTGGGATTTGATGTTTTCCTGAGCTAGTTCCTGTACGTGTTCCATCATTTTGTCTGAACCTGGTTCCTGACTTCCTCCGCCCATCAATCTCGGAATGAATAAGTTAAGTGTTTCCAGTTTTCCGTAGCTCCACATCGTGATGCTTTCTTTGTCCATTCCGGATTTTCCTGCTGTATGGGAACCTGTATTTAGGATTTGTTTTCCACGAACGGTTTCTTTTACATATTCGGCATTGGCCATAATTCTTTGGGAATTCATTCCAACACCAATGATCACTGCTAATCCAACAATTCCGGAAGAAATCAGGAAATGTTTCCATTCAATTTTTCCTTTGATGGCTCTTATCAATTCGGACAGGAATAAGAATCCTAATCCAAGGAACAAATAATAAGTCATTTGTGGGTGATTCGCACAAATCTGCAAACCGGCAAAAAGCGCTGTAACAATGAATCCGAGAATGTATTTTTTTCTAAAATAAACGAGTATAATTCCGGCTAAAAGTGGTGCAAAATAAGCAATGGTATGAACTTTTCCATTGTGTCCGGCGGCGATAATTATGTAAAAATAAGTTGATAATCCGAAGAATGTTGCGCCAAGCAAAGAATATTTCCAATTCCTAACGGCAACCATTCCTAAAAAGAAAAACCCGGCAAACAGTAAGAATAAATAATTTGCGGGCTTTGGAAGGAACAAAAACAAATCATCAATTTTTTTGATGATATCACCACGGAATTGTGCTCCGGTTTGATAAGTCGGCATTCCGCCAAACATTGCGTCGCTCCAATACGTTTCGTTTTCGTTATTTGCACGGTATTGCAAAAGTTCTTCTGCACCACCTTTGTAAAATACGATGTCGTGCTGCATCAATCGCTTTCCTGAAATCACAGGATTGGCATAAACCACCGCCAGCAAAATGAAAATGACAAGACTTGCAAGAACGAATATTAGATTTTTATTGTTTTTGAACATAATTTATTTTGTTTGAAACCCCTTCAGAGTTCCAAACTCTGAAGGGGTTAATTTTATTTTTAATAAGGTAAATTAAGTGAGTCGTAATTATTATGCGAAAATATGAAATTACTCTCATCTTCAAAATAGTCTAAAACTTCTTTTCTGTTTAATTTTGACGATTTAGTTGATAAAATTGAATTGTACGAAGACCAATTGTATTGGTTTGCATTTTTTGTAATCCCGTGCTTTACCGGGTTATTGTGAATGTAAAGAATAACTTGTTTCAAGTAACTCTCTTCAATTATTTTTTTTCGTTCAAATGGTTTCTCAAGTAAGCTTCCTGTTCTGTTATAGCGTTTATTAATAGCTTGAGTATAAGCATTAAAAAGATGAGAAAATTGTTTGGATGGATTGAATGATTTTGATTCTTCAACTGTTGAAAATTTGAAATCAGAAGCATTAATCTCTGACTCAGATTTTATTCTAATTAACAAATGGAAATGATTTTTGAGAAGACAATAGCAATAAACATCGGCAATTGGAGAAATATATTTTAGTAATAATTTTAAGAAATACCTATAATTATCTTCCTCGAAAAAAATAGCATCTCTATTATTTCCCCGATTGTAAATATGATAATATTGTCCAAATTCTAAAACTTCTTTTTCCATATTAAAAACAGAACCCCTTCAGAGTTTCAAACTCTAAAGGGGTTACATTATATTAAAACTAAGGTTTTTTCTCTTCCTTTATTTCCTCGTAATCTACAGTTTCCGCATCCCATTTTACCTTTTGGTTAGGCATTTTTTTAGAGTTGCTTTGCTGTTGGTTTTGCTGTTGATTTTTAGGATTCAATACGGGAAAATTTTTATAAAACGCATTGAAAAATAATCTTTTCAAAATATTCCAAACGAAGAATATAATGATAACTGCTAATATGAATTCAAAAATGTGTTTCAACATTTTAATAATTATTTTAAATTAATTAGCCTCTTTATAAGAAGGATTAATGATAATAGACGTTGTAGAATTTTTTGTCATACTTTGCGTCTGTTTGCCGTCTGATAAAGTTTCTTTCTGATTCGTTTTCACAGAAAGATTCTGATTCAGAAGCCAGCCTGTATTTTCATCGATGATGATTTTTCCACTTTCAGAACCGCCCATACTCATCGTGTGCGTCATTCCGTCTTTGGATTGCTTGTCGGATTTTGAAGGAATTACACCTGTTACGTTGATTTCTGCTTTTCCGTCTTCAACTTTCACCAAAGTGAATGTCAAAGTCTGCTTCAGTTTTCCACTTGGGTCAATATCTTCGGAAGTTGACCATTTTTCTCCGATTTTAGCACCTTTTGAAGGAATTAGTTTAAGGTTTTTGCCTAACTGCTCCTTCATCATTTCCTCATTGAAACCAACTTTGAAGTTCTCAATAATGGCGTCTTGTTGCTTTTTGTCTTTAATGGTTCCTGCGATAGCTTTTCTCAAATTATTATGAATAGCATCAAAACCAGTTACGGATTTGATGTTTCCAAAAGCGTCCATTTTTACATTCAGTTTATTGCCTGCAAGACCTTTGCTGACCATATATTCCATTTTCAAACCTTCCTCTTTTGGAGCTGTTTGTTTGGTGTCAATAACCATTGTTTTTCCGTTGGCAGAACTTGACATTCTTTTCCCAACCATATTAAGAGTCAGATCATAAATGTTGTCCTTGAAATCATTGACGGTAATGGACATTTCGTCTGTAGATTCGCTTGTTCCGGATACTGTTTTTCCATCAGGCGAAGTGAGTTGCTGAATTTCTCTCTGGTAAGAAACTAAAGGATAAGTAGTTCCTTTTTCCAGAATGAATTTCTGTTTGTAAATGCCGCTGCTGTCAGCAATAGCTTTTGGTTTTGCAGCTTCTTCCGGAGAAACTTCTACAGTTACAGTTTCTGTTTTTCCTGTTTTTGGGTCAACTCTTGTAACGGTTTTTGTTTCTTTTTTACAAGCTACTAATGTTATCGCAATTAGCGCAAGCGCTGTTATTTTTTTCATAATTGATGTTTGATAAAAGATTTTTATTGGAACACTGAATTGCAGCAACCCGACTTGAGCGGAAATCCTTTTTTGCTTGTTCTCAAGTTCTATTGAATTTGAAATTTTCTGCAAAAAAGATTGGGAGCGGAAGGCGGATAAGTTGCCCAAATAAATCTTTTAGTTATTAATAATTTTCTGTCTCACGGCTTCATAAAGAATCGCACCACACGCTACAGAGACGTTCAGAGATTGGGTTTTACCTTCTATCGGAAGTTTTATTTTCTCGTCCGAATGATGAAGTACTTCTTTCGAAATCCCCGTTTCTTCATTTCCCATCACGATTGCGCACGGTTCTGTGAAGTCTGCATCGTATATCAATTTCTGCGCCTTTTCTGTTGCAGAGAAGACTTTTATGCCGCTTTGCTGAAGAAAATCCACCGAATGTGCGAGATTTTTTTCTTTACAAATCTTGATGTTATAAATGGCTCCAGCCGAAGTTTTAATCGCGTCTGAGTTGATTGGAGCACCACCTTTTTCAGGAATCAGAATTGCATCGATTCCAACACATTCTGCAGTTCTACAAATGGCTCCAAAGTTTCTGACATCGGTCAATCTGTCAAGAATCAGGATGAAAGGCGTCTTTCCTTCTTCAAAAAGTTGAGGCAGAACATCTTCAATTTTATAAAATGGAACGTCAGAAATGAAAGCAACCACACCTTGATGGTTTTTTCTTGTAAAACGGTTGAGTTTTTCTACAGGAACATAGTTTGGACGCAGGTTGTGTTTGGCAAGAAGTTGTTTCAGTTCTATATAGATTTCGCCTTGCAAAGCATTTTGGACAAAGATTTTATCCACTGTTTTTCCAGCTTCCAAAGCTTCCATTACAGGTCTTAATCCGAAGATGAAATCATCTTTTTTCTGTTCGTTCATTTATAAAAATTTGTTTTGCAAAAGTAAGGTTTTTGAGATTAGTTTTATCTTAAGAAAATTGTAAAGTTCTGACTAACCACAAAGTTTACAATGATTTTCGCAAAGGTCACAAATAATTACATAGTAAATATAGTTGCGAAGTATAAACCTTGTGACCTTAAAATATTTGAATTTAAAAAAAACTTTGTGGACTTTGTGTTAAAAACTTTTGTGGTTCTAATTCACTCTAGAACAAAAACCAGAAACTCATCATTTTCAGTTTTGAATTTCAAATCACCGGTTTTTCTCAAATCTTCAAAAAGAGGGGTAGGGAAAGTATCGTCAAACTGTTTGGTTTTGTAGAATTTCCCTTTTAATGTGAGTGGAATTTTCTTAATCAATTTATCTGTAGTAACCGGAATTTTGAACTTTCTTTTTTCCGGATCTTTGGAATCAACATAAAAACAATGTTCAAACAACTCTGCTTTGTCCACATATTTTTGATAATCGGAAACTTTGACAAAGTTAGGAAGAGAGGTATCGTCCCAAGTCAAATATAAAACTTCGATTTCCTGAGTCTTACTGATTGGCTGATAATATTTGAATCGCTCATTTTCGGATTTTGAAAATGATAAAATCATTAAAATTAAAATCGGAAAAATATATCGCAGATTCATTGAAATCATCTATCAATTACAAGCTCAAACCTTCTCCAATCAAAGCTCGCTTCTGTGCCAAAATATAACCATAATGGATACTTTCGTGCATATTGTTAAAGATAATGGCATCTTCAATATTTTTCAAATCAATTCCGAAACTTGTGGAATAAGGCGTATAATCGGGAAAAAAATCATTATCAAAATCCTTCATCAAAATTTTTGAAGTTTCAATTAAAAGATAAGCCAAATCTTCCATTTCAGAAGATTTTACATCCACGTTAGCGAAAGTTCCTTTTTTGTAAGTTTCCACCCAATATTTGTCGATTCGGAATTGGTTTCCGCTCAGATAATAACAAAGCAATTGCTGTTGAGCAATGCAATGCGCAATGTTCCAGTAAATATTATTGTTAAATCCGTCGGGAATCGCCAACAAATCTTTTTCGGATGTGCTTTGTAAAATGTCTAACAAGTTTTTTCTGACTTGTCTATGATTGGCAAAATGATAATTCATTTTTGAATTTTGATATTAATTGATAAATGTAAGAAAAATGTATGTAACACTATTTTATTAACGTGTTTTTGTGGATTTTTTATATCAATTTGTGTTTTAACAAATATTTAACGCAAGATTAGCAATTATTGTGTTTGCTGTTGCGGGTTTTTATATGAAATTTACCAATTATATTTTTAAGATTTACTATGTCAGAATTGAATCAAGCAGAAGATATCAGACAACTTACCGAAAAAGTAAAAGAACAGAATTACTTTTTTTCTATTTTAAAACAAGAAATCAACCGCGCTATTATTGGTCAGGAATATATGATTGATCGTCTTTTGATAGGACTTTTGGGCAATGGTCACGTTCTTTTGGAAGGTGTTCCAGGATTGGCTAAAACTTTAGCAATCAAAACTTTGTCAGAAGCTGTTGACGGTGAGTTTTCCAGGATTCAGTTTACACCGGATTTGTTGCCTGCAGATGTTGTAGGAACAATGATTTATAATGTTAAAGATAACGATTTCTCCATAAAAAAAGGACCTGTTTTCGCCAATTTCGTTTTGGCAGATGAGATTAACCGTGCGCCAGCGAAAGTTCAGTCTGCTTTGCTTGAGGTTATGCAGGAAAAGCAAGTAACCATAGGTGATGAGACAATGCCTTTGCCAAAACCATTCTTAGTTTTAGCGACTCAAAATCCAATTGACCAAGAAGGAACTTATCTTTTGCCGGAAGCGCAAACTGACCGTTTTATGCTGAAGTGTAAAATCGATTATCCTGAGTTTGAGGACGAGAGAAAAGTAATGCGAATGATTTCTACGCAGGATATTCCGCAAATCAGAAAAGTAGTGGATTTGAATCAAATTGTTGAAGCCAAGAAACTCATCAATCAAATTTACCTTGATGAAAAAATCGAAAAATATATTCTGGATATGGTTTTTGCAACCCGTTATCCTGAAAAATATGGATTGTCAGACATCAAAAATTATATCAGCTTTGGAGCATCGCCAAGAGCAAGTATCAATTTGGCTATCGCATCCAGAGCGTATGCTTTCATCAAAGGAAGAGCGTTTGTGATTCCGGAAGATGTGAAAGAAATTGCAAAAGATGTTTTGAGACACAGAATTGGATTGAGCTTTGAAGCTGAAGCTGAGGAAGTTTCTCAAGATGATATCGTTAATAAAATTTTAGGGAAAATACAAGCTCCTTAGAATATGACTTGGGAGAATATCAAACAAAATGTATATTATTCCGATGGTTCACTTCGAGATATTTATGTTTTGGATTCAACCAAAGCTGATTGGGAAAAATGGATAAATTATATTAATGAAAATTATGAAGTTAAATTTATCTATTATAATAAGGAAGGAAAAGAAATTAGTAATAACAAAATAGATTTTCAGAAAGTAGTCGAATATTGGGAAAATACTCTTGATTCTGTTTTAAATGCTGAGTTTTTGATTAATAAAGTAGTTTTCAAATGTTATTTTTTCTCAGATACTGAAATTGAAAATGACATTTGGCCAAACGATGTTAACGATTTAGAACAACACAATTCTATTGTTGAGTATATGATGACTATTTCAAAGCTGTTAGGCAAAGAAATATTTATGACTCCTGAAAATTATAATGAATCATCAGAATATAAACTCATAGTAGTGAATAATGAAGATATTTTAATGAATTAATTAAATCTGGTTAATCTGTTGATAGTGGTCACTCGTCGAATTCTTTTATAGATGAGATGTCTGAAAACTATCAACCGATGACCGCCAAAGCATTCCAACTAAAAAATATCAATTTAAATTGCAAATAAAAGACATTGTCAAAAAAGTAAAGCAGATAGAAATCCGGACTCGAAAGAAAACGGAAGCATCGCTTATGGGACAATATCACAGCGCTTTCAAAGGTCAGGGAATGACGTTTTCAGAAGTGCGACAATATCAATTCGGAGACGATACAAGACGAATCGATTGGAACAAAACAGCACGTTTTCGCGAACCATTCGTCAAAGTAATGGAGGAGGAACGCGAACTGACAATGATGTTGGTTGTTGACATTTCCGCATCGATGGATTATGGAACCAAAACCCAGCTGAAAAGAGAATATGTTGCCGAAGTTTGCGCATCTCTAGGATTTTCGGCAGCTGGAAACAACGATAAAGTTGGACTGATTTTATACGCTGACAAAGTTCTGAAAGTAGTTCCGCCACAGAAAGGCAGAAAACACGTTTTGTCAATTATCAGTAATATTTTGTCTGCGGATTATGTTCCTTCAAAATCTAATTTGGATGTCGCTTTCAATTATATGATGAGCGTTTTCAAAAGGAAATCTCTGGTTTTCCTTTTCTCTGATTTCGAAGATGAATTTGACCAAAAAATCTTGAATGTGACTGCCAGAAAGCACCAATTGTTAGGGTTAAGGATTTACGACGAAAAAGATATGGAGATTCCAGACATCGGTTATGCGCTTTTTCGGGACTCAGAAACAGGAAAACAAATCTGGGCTAATACTTCCAGTTCAAGATGGCGTTACGATTTTGCAGAAGAACAAAAGCAAAAAATGCGACAGGTGAAAGATGAATTCGAGAATTCTTCGGCTCATTTTTTAGATATCAAAACTTCTGATGATTACAGCAAATCTTTGTATCAATATTTTAGAAAGTAATTTAATCAGTTAAATCATTCAGTCAGCGATAATTTTAAATAATTAATGAAATTAATAATATCAAATCAACGCAATCTTTGTCATTCTGAAAGAAACCTAAAGAATAGTGGTTCGACGCAGTCAATCTCAATGTCTAGATTCCGGAATGACAAAGATTCTGTTTTACATAAAGTATGTTTTTTACTTCTATTTTTCATCTCTTCACTTGGATTTGGTCAGACTTTAACTTCTAGCCTTGATAAAACCACTTTGGCTTTGGGCGAGGTTGCGGTTTTCAAAATTCAGATTTTGGATTTGGATGGGAAGAATGTTCAGATTGCACCACGAAATGAGTTACTACCTTTTCATTTTGAGATGGTGAATGACAGTATTGCGGTTCAGAAAGATATTTATCTGCGTTCTGTGAAATTTGCAGTTTTTCAGGAAGGTAAATTTACAATTCCGGAAATCGAAATCAAAGTTGGTGATGAGATTCTCAAAACGATTCCATACGAAGTAGAAGTCATTAATACAGCCAAAAAAGGTGACCAGATTAATGACATTATGAAAAACAAAGAAGTGGAACTGAATGTCCAGGATTACTGGGAAATGTATAAATTCTATGTTCTTTTAGCTCTCCTCATTATTGCAATCATTATTTTAATCATCGGTATCGTAAAATGGGGAAGAAAACGCAAAGATAGTCCGGCGGTTACAACCAATCAGACTTTGAAAGATTTAGAAAAACTAAGAAAGAAAAACTATATTGAAGACGGCAATTTCAGAGCTTTTTATGTTGAATTAATCGAAATTACCAGAGGATTTATTACCAAACAATATCAGATTCCTGCAGATGTTTTGTTGACAGATGATTTGGTGGATTATATGAAAAATACCAATGCGATTTCTCAGGAAAATGAAAAAATAGTGGAAGATATTTTCTTACGAAGTGATTTGATTAAGTTTGCGAAAACCATTCCTACAAAAGAAATAATGTCAAAAGACTTCACAGAAATCAGAGATTTTGTAAAACGTTCGACCAAAGATGTAGAGGCCGAGAATCTTCGGAATGTTTCTGTTGAAGAACTTTCAGAATCAGATAAATCCAAAATTAGAAAGCTCAAATAAATCATTTATCAACCATCATTTATAATCAATCCGTGAATTTCGAGTTTTACAGTCCGTGGTTTTTATTGCTTTTTATTTTGTTCATTCCTTTGTTGATATTGGATTCTGGCAAGAAAAAGAGTAGAGGAATTGCTGTGCCTTCTGTGAGTAACATGCAACCAAGCGGAAATATTTCGTTGGTGATGAAGTTTCTGAAAGTCTCAAAATATTTCATTCTTACAGCGTTAATTATTGCTTTGGCAAGACCAAGAACTTACACGGTTTCACAGGACAGAGACGAAACCAAGGGAATTGATATTATGCTTTCTGTGGATGTTTCACTCAGTATGTTGTCCAAAGATTTGGATCCGGACAGACTCGAGGCTTTGAAGAAAATAGCCATAGATTTTGTTAAGAAGAGAGAAAATGACAGGATTGGATTGGTCGCTTATTCGGGGGAAGCTTACACAAAAGTTCCTTTAACAACCGACCATCAAGTAGTGATTGATGAATTGAATCAATTAAATCCTCTGGAATTACAACCTGGAACTGCAATCGGAGAAGGACTTTCTGTAGCTGTGAATCACCTTAAAAAGAGCAAGGCCAAGAGTAAAATCATCATTTTGATGACCGATGGTGTGAATACCGTTATCAATGCAATGCCTCCACAAATCGCTGCAGAATTGGCGAAAAATAACAGTATCAAAGTTTATACTGTGGGAATCGGGAGTAATGGATATGCAGCAATGCCAACGGCGACCAACATTTTTGGTGAATTGGTTTTCACTGAAACTAAAACTCAGATTGATGAAAATACGTTGATGGATATTGCTCAGCTGACTGGCGGAAAATATTTCCGGGCGACTTCTAACAGCAGCTTACAAACGGTTTATGATGAAATCAACCAATTAGAAAAATCTGAAGTTAAAACATCCAAATTATATAATTATGAAGAATATTTCAGGATATTTCTTTGGGTAGCATTAGGATTCTTGTTGTTGGATGCATTGTTGAGATGGGTAATTTTTAAAATTTTGAATTAAGCAGATGAATTGGTATTTAGGAAATTACTGGTATCTTTTTTTACTTCTTTTGTTGCCTGTCATTGGTTACTTTATCATCCATTATGTGCGTTGGAAAAACCGAAAGCGTGATCTTTTTGCAGAAGGTAGATTTCAGGATGTTTTGTTTGAAAAAACGTCTTGGTTCGCCAAATTATTTCCGTTGTTGTACTTGCTTGGTTTTTTATTTCTGATATTTTCGATTGTTGACCTTTTGGCGGGGAAAGAAGAAATCAGCGTGAAGCAAAATGTAAGCAGTACGATTTTCGTTCTGGATGTCTCCAATTCTATGAATGCCCAAGACGTTCAGCCAAGCCGATTGGAAGAAGCTAAGAATATTATCATCAATTCACTTCAAAAACTGACTAACGATAGAGTAGGAATTATTGTTTTTGCAGGAGATTCTTATTCTGTGATGCCTTTGTCCAGTGATTATTCGGCAGCGGAAAATTATCTTTTGGGAATCGAAACCAGCGTGGTTCAAAACCAAGGAACCGACTTTCTTAAACCAATTCAGATTGCTGCTCAGAAATTCAAAAATATTACAAAAGGTTCTCGAAATATCGTATTAATCAGTGATGGTGAGGATAATGAAGGTCACGAAGATGAAGCGATTAATTTGGCGAAAAAAGAAGGAATAAGAGTGACGACGATTGGTGTCGGAACAGAGGAAGGTGCACCAATTCCAGAGTATTATTTTGGTCAATTGATGGGTTACAAATCCGATATTTATGGCGAAACTGTAGTGTCAAAATTACAAACAAAAGCACTTAAGAATATTGCTTCATCAACCGGAGGAAATTATCTTGACGGGAATAATCTGGACAATGTGATAAGCAATCTGGTAAACGAACTTCACAAATCCACAAGTTCTACTTCTACAACAATTAGTTCGCAGTCTGCGGTTCATTACTACCAATATTTCTTAGCGGTTTCTGTATTCTTTTTCTTTTTGATTTTCCTATTTAATCCTAAGAAAGATTTTAATCTTTAAAAAATTTTAAACACAAAGAGCACGAAATTTTTGTTCAATTTTTGTGAATTTTGTGTGATTAAAAAACTAAATCACATACTTCTTCAAGCCTTCCATAATCCCTTGCCAAAGCATATTGAAAAAGCTTCTTTCTGGGTCACGTTTCTTTTCGATATTCACGTGTTCTGGTTCGCCGGTCGATTCGTTTCTTACAAACCAATTGGCAACAGTGGTTAGAACTTTTCGTTCTTTTCCGTTTTTTTTGTTGAGGAAATTCACGTACATATCTTTGTATTTAAAATAAAATTTTCCCGCAATTCCTGCGCTAGAACCATAATAATCAAATTTCACATAATCTATTTTTCCGTCCAAAGTCACATTCAAATAAGGTCGTACAAAAAGATTCACATTATCAGCAGATAACTTCTGAATATTTCCAACAATCGTGAATTTATCATTCAAATCCATCACATCAAATTTCCAAGTTACAGTCGTTGGCGCAGTTCCATAAAATTTGAAATTAGAGTCAACCGTGATTAACGTTGGCAAACCTTTGATTTTTGTGTTATTCACATTTTTGATGGTGGCGTTAAAGTCATCGAAAGTCAATTTCCCGGGTTTATTCGCATTTTCAGCATCTTCTTCATAAGTCAAATCCGAATTCCGAATCTGAATTTGATTTACAAAAAGAGGAAATTTCACATCTCTTAATTTTTTGCTAAACATATATCTCACAGCATTATCATCGGGTGGTGCCAGGTCGTGGTAGATGTTGCAATCTAGATTATCGATAATGATTTTGTCCAGATTGATGACCGTATTTTTCCCAATTTTAGAATCTTTGTCCGTAATCGCAATATGTTTGGTTCGGATGGTGTAAAGATCTTCTTCCTTCGCAATCACTTTACTGAAAGCCTTTCTGGAATATTTTGAAAGAAACTCAAAATTCTGTAAATCGGTTTGTTTGCCATGATTTTTAAAAGAAGCCACTTTCAGACGGTAATGTTTTCCCGCATCCAGATTGATGTTTTTTGCTGTAATCAGTCGGCTTTTGATTTCGAACGGAATATCTTGTTTGAGGATGTTTTTATCTGATTTTATTTGATTCAAATTCACATCAAATTTTGCTACAGACAATTTTTCTTTCCCATCAGAATATTGTCGGAATTGCCCATTGATGATATTGAATTTCCCAATCAAAGCCTGGAAATCCGGAGTTGCTTCTGCTTTCTTTTTTTCAATTGATTTATATTTAGAAGAATGAATTATGATTTTCGGATTCACAACATCGATTCCTGCAAAATTGAGATTCAGTTTTTGACCAATATATTTGGATTGATTTTTTGTGATTAAAATTTTATCGGTTTTGATATCAAGAATATCTTTGTGAATACTTTTCCCCAAAGGAATCATCTGAAATTTATCAATCGTAATATCTTGATTTTCAGACTTGATTTTTTCGATTTTCAAAGCCTGAAATTGGTTCGCTTTAAGATAAATATTTTCTGCTTCGATATTATGATTCGTGAACCTGAACGGGATTTTTTCCTTCACTGTCTTTTTATCAAAAACAATATCACTGAGTTTGAAATTGAAGTTATCAATAGAAGCCGTTTTCTGCAAATCAGATTGTAAAACGAGTATTTTACCTTGATTGAAATTGATGTTTTTTAAGCCAATTTTCAGATTCATTTCTTTTTTCTTCTCCGCTTTTTCCTCAACTGTTTTTTTTCCGGTGGAAGTGACTTTCAAGTCAGGTTTCACAAAATCGATTTCATCAACAATCAAAGAATCTTGGTTGATGACAAAATTCTTAGCAGAAAGTTTCTCAGAAGCGAAATCAAAGATATTCTTGGCGTTATAATTTTTAGCATCCTGAATTGGATTAAGATGGAATCCCAGAATCTCCAGCGTTTTATTTTTTGCTGAGATTTTTTCGGCATTGATTTGATAAAAATCGTTAGCTGTGATGATTACATTTTGTGCATCGATTTTGAATTCTTTGAAAGCAATCGGGATTTTAGAATCATCTTCACTTTGCTGAATATCTGTGAGTTTGATATTCACATTTTGTCCGTTGAATAAGGTTTTTCTGTTCTCATTCTGAATTTGTACATTGCCATTTGAAACAATAATATTTTCCAAAGCAATATCCAATTTTTTCTTCTTCTTATTTTTTTTATCCTTTTTCGGAGCGAAAACAATGGCGATATTTGGGTCACTCAAAACCACATCTTGGGCTTTATAAGTTTTACTGAAAACCGCTTTCCAAATACTAAAATCCTCGATTTTCAATTCTTTCATAGTTCCATTAATTTGGGTGACCGTAGAATCTTTAGCGTTTTTATTATTAATGAAAATATTGTTAGCCGTTAAATCACCTGAAAATAAACTCAGATTAAAATTGTCTAATTTTAAGTTGTAAGCAGTTTTATCATTGATGAGGTCAGGTAATTTTCTTTTCAGGTAAAAGTCCAGCGCAAAAGGAAAAATCAACAACATTAAAAGAATAATGCCGGCGATAATCATCAATTTTTTTTTCAGTTTAGATGGTTTGGTAGTTTTTTCAATCATTCTTTTTGGATTAAGAATTATATGCAAATTAGTCATAATCAATACTTATTCCAAAATTATAAATCATTATTGTTTAGATTATTCCATCTCTTTTCGGAACTTGTAACCGTTTTCAGTATACTCTGCGAAAATATGATGCAAACCGTTGCTAATGATGATTTGTTCCGCTCCAAGCAAACTGTTGTAACGTGCAATTTGCTCAAAATGAATTTGCTTCAAAGGAACATTCGGCGCTTTACATTCGATGAGGATTTTTGGTTTAGTTTTTTCTGTGATAAGCAGGTCAATTCGTTTCGTTGTTCCATTCAGTTCCAGCTTTTGTTCAAGGATTAGTGAGGACAAATTGTTCTTCTTCACAAACCGAAAATAATGCAACCAATGCTGTCTCACCCATTCTTCCGGCGTGAGTACAAGCCAGCTTTTCCGAACCAAATCATAGATAAAAAATGTATCTTTGTCTTGTTTGATTTGAAAATCGAACGTGTTATCAAAATTTAGCTTCGGAACTTGCATACTTTAAGATGAAAGAAATAGATATTATCCTCAAAAATATTAAAAATAAAGAACTATTACCGGTTTATTTTTTTCAGGGTGACGAGGCTTTTTATATTGATTTGGCAGTCAAGCATTTTGAGCAGGATGTTTTGGAAGAAGACGAGAAAGCCTTCAACCAAACGGTTGCTTACGGTCGTGATACCAACTATCTGGAAGTTCTTTCTCTGGCGAGACAATATCCGATGATGGGAGACAAACAGCTCATTATTGTGAAAGAAGCGCAGGATATGAAGCTGAATGAAGAAGAATCCAAAGCTTTGGAAACTTATCTGGAAAATCCTGTTCCTTCTACCATTTTGGTTTTTGCTCATAAACATAAAAAGTTGGACGCCAGAAAAAAGGCCGCGAAAACTCTGGCTAAATCCGGAATGCTTTTCACCAGCGAGAAGATGAAAGATTATCAACTCCCGACTTGGATCCAAGGGGAAATGACTGTAATGGGAATCAAATCTGCGCCCAATATCAGCCATCTTTTGGCAGAATATCTCGGAAACGATCTTTCCAGAATTGCGAACGAACTTAACAAATTAAAAATTGTTCTAAAAGATGGTGCTATTCTGGATGGAAAAATCATCGAAGAACATATCGGAATCAGTAAAGATTTCAACATCTTCGAATTGCAGAAAGCATTAGCAACAAAAGACCATGCAAAAGCCTTCAGTATTGCTTATTATATGGGAAAGAACAAAAAATCTAATCCTGTGCAAATGGCTTTTGGTGCGCTTTACAACTTCTTTTCCAATATCGTTATTTATCATACTTTATCAGGACAATCGCCTCAAACAATTGCTTCTACGATGGGTGTAAATCCTTATGCAATTAAAGATTATTCGGAAGCGGCAAGATTTTACCCATTGAAGCATGCTACAAGAGTGATTTCCGTTCTTCGTGAGATGGATTTGAAATCCAAAGGTCTTGGCGTAAGACAAATGGAGGATGAAGAAATTTATAAAGAGCTTGTTTACAAAATTATAAAAATTGATGAACTGAAAATGAAGGTTTAAACTAAATTATAAAACTAAAACACAAAACGCATGAAAAACGAAGCATCAAGTAACATCAAATTGTTCGGAAAAATTACAGCAAAATCATTATTTGCTTGGATAAAAGTCGCTTTTATTGGGGTTTTGATTATGATTACCAATATTACAATTGCTGTCATTTTATTTAGTGATAATCCAGGTGGCGGTTTTCCGGCTGCGGGACATGCGGGAATTTTAGGTGCGATTTTAGGATTCTTTTTTCTTTTTATGGTCGAGTTTTGGTCAGCTTTATTGTTGACGGTAGGAATTTTCTCGCCGGTTCTGTTTATTATTTTAGCTAATAAAAATGCAATTGCTTCCGCTATTTATAATGTCTGGAAATTCAAAATTGCTGATTTTGTGGAACCTAAAATTGATTTTTATGTTGATAAAATTCTTCAGAAACAACCAGATTTTCTAAAGAATATTACAGATTGGAGCGTTGTAAAAGTAAAACTGCTGGATACAATTAATAATGATTCGCAAACGCCTAAGCTACAGAAGAGAATAATCAAATTTATTCTGAAAAAAATCAAAATGGATGATGTGGATTTTAAAAATCCGAATACCAATCTGAGCAGTATTTTATCTTTTAAAATAAGACAATTCATAGAAGGTTTTGCAGAACCAGACCTCAAATTAGTTTGGATATTGGTAGCCATTGATATTGTGTTGATTATTCTGGCTTTTGTTTTCAATAAACATTAATTATTTACCATTCATATATTTCACATTGACAGTTTAGATAGGTTCTGAATAATTAATTCCCGAAATTTGTACTCGATTTTTCAAACAAAGAATTATATTTGAAAATTCCAATTTTGAAAGAAAATGGCATTTATTCCTTAAAATAAAATAATTTAATAATAGAAATGGAGAACAATATCTTAGACTGTGTGATTGTAGGTTCTGGACCAGCTGGTTTTACAGCAGCAATTTATGCAGCAAGAGCAAGTCTTAAACCTGAACTTTTTACAGGACTAGAACCCGGAGGACAATTAACAACAACAACAGAGGTCGAGAATTTTCCAGGCTATCCAGATGGAATTACCGGACCGGAAATGATGCTTCACCTTCAAAAACAAGCGGAACGTTTCGAGACTAAGGTTCATTATGAAATGATTTCCAAAGTTGAGTTTTCCAAAGTAAGAGGCGGGATTCATAAATTGAGTACAGGTTCTCGTGAGATTTTGGCGAAAAGTGTGATTATTTCTACAGGTGCAGCTGCAAAATATTTGGGTTTGGCAGATGAGAAAAAATATGCTGGTGGTGGTGTTTCGGCTTGTGCAACTTGTGACGGATTTTTCTACAGAGGAAAAGATGTAATCGTTGTGGGAGCAGGAGATACAGCGGCAGAAGAAGCGACTTATCTTTCCAAAATCTGTAACAAAGTAACTTTGTTGGTAAGAAAAGACCACTTCCGTGCTTCAAAAGTGATGGTAGACAGAGTTTTAAGTACACCAAATATTGAAGTAAAATACAACCACGAGTTAATCGGAATAGAAGGCGAAAACTCCTTGGTTGAAAGAGCTAAAGTGGTTAATAATTTGACAGACGAAATTTCTACAATTGATGTTCACGGGATTTTTATCGCCATTGGTCACAAACCAAACACAGGAATCTTCAAAGGACAAATTGACTTGGACGAAAACGAATATATCATTACAGAAGGTAAATCTGCAAGAACAAATCTTCCTGGAGTTTTCGCGGCAGGCGATGTTCAGGATCATCATTACAGACAAGCGATTACGGCTGCAGGAAGCGGTTGTATGGCGGCAATGGATGCAGAGAAATATCTTGGTGAATTGGCTGGAGAAAACCATACTTGGGTTGAACAATAATTGTTGAACTTAACATAACATAAAAACATCGGGATACCTCTCGGTGTTTTTTTTGTTATAATATTTAAATTAGAGATGATTCTTATTTGATTAAAAGTAGAATTAACTTAAAATTGTATTCTTAAAAACACAACTAATGAAACTGATTTCAATCTTGTTTACTTTAATAGTAATTCAATCTTGTGAATTCAAAGCGCAAGAAAAAGTAACTAAGCTCCCTAAAGAAGACCAAAAATTAATCACTAAAGCATTGAGTAATGATAAAAATTTTGAATTACAATACATAAAGAAAATAGATTCTTCTCAAAACCGAAATGTAATTTCTCATTATAACAGCGATTTCTTTCTGTCGAGTAAAAGAATTTACTCTTACAACGATAATAAACTACAGCTGGTTCGATATTTTGATTCTTATTTTGAAGATGATACTAAAAATAAATTTTTATCATTACGTAGTGAATCAAAATATTCGTATTCAGATGGATATGAAAAAATCGTGTCAACATTTTTGAAAAACGGTAAAGAATCAGGGAATGAATTGGTTGAAAAAAACTTTGATGTACAAGGAAGAATATTTCAAAAAATATCGATGTCCCATAATAAAAATGGTGATTTGAAGATTATTGAAACTTACAAATATAATAAGGATGATGTAATGGTTTGTGTAGAAGAGTATAGTGACACAAGAACTCCAAAATCATTTGAATCTTGTACAACTTATCTCATTGAATATGGAAAAATCACCAATAAAATACTTGGGATAGAAT
>Ga0302347_1001427_pt1 | contig 28783 bp, 27 predicted proteins | sample PhyWR1_FD_202178 | JGI IMG/M metagenome (GOLD analysis project Ga0302347, IMG submission 202178) | Leaf surface microbial communities from wheat plants in UC Gill Tract Community Farm, Albany, California, United States - DLSL W.R1 (v2)... | ecosystem: Host-associated > Plants > Phyllosphere >...
ACCGTCTCTGCGACGGAGACGGATCGGCTTGTTGTGCTGCTTTTGAGGTGGGGTCCAGTGAAGGCTTCGTCGAAGCCATCGTCGTTGAGCAGCTCATGCAAGTTCTGCGTCAAAAGAGCTGACTGCATTCAACTCCTTTTAGCGTCGGTCAAAAGATTCGCCGAATGACCGCCTGGGTCGAAAGCTGCCTGTCCCCCCGACAGCAATCGGCCATAAGTTGCCGTTCGAACAGATCAGCTTCGATCCCAAACGTAAGCGTTCCGGAAACACACCTTTCGAACTCCAGAATTAATGGCGATGGTGTCCGCGTTTAGGTGGACGCCATCGCCTTAAGCGATGGCATCAGGAATGTGTGTTGCCCAGACGGTTGAAACTGATATCGCTCTGTGTCCGAGGCACGGGGGACGTGTCGGCGTTGGCTGCCCATCCGCACCATATAAGTATATGTCTCCAGCCTATGCCTGGGCCAGTTAGGAGGTGTCATGAGCGCCTCAAGTTCACTTATACAAAATCGCTTGATGAATATCCTCCAGTGCCATGATGCGCTGGGCGGCGTTGAGTTTGATGGCTTCCTTGGGCATGCCGAACACCACGCAACTGGCTTCGTCCTGGGCGACTGTCGCGGCCCCGGCCTCAAGCATTTCTTTGAGTCCGCGCGCGCCGTCGTCGCCCATGCCGGTCATGATGATGCCGGTGGCGTTCTTGCCGGCGAACTTGGCCACCGAGCTAAACAGCACATCCACTGATGGCCGGTGCCGGTTGACCAACGGTCCATCAATGACCTGGGCGTGATAATAGGCGCCGCTGCGAGTGACCATCAGGTGCTTGCCGCCAGGGGCGATCAGGGCCAGGCCAGGCAGGATGCGGTCGTTGTTGCGCGCTTCGCGCACCTCGACCTCGCATAAGCTGTTGAGGCGCTCGGCAAACGAGGCGGTGAATTTTTCTGGCATGTGCTGCACGATTACCATGCCTGGGCACCCCCTCGGCAATGCCGTCAGTACCTCCTCCAACGCTTGGGTACCGCCGGTGGACGTGCCGATGGCGACGATACGCTCGGTGGTCTGTGCCATGGCATGGCCATTGGCGGCAGGCAGGATCGCATCCGCACTGAGCTTGCTGGCCGGAACCAGTGCCGGGCTGGCGCTGCGCTTGCCCAGGTTCCTGACGTTGGAATTCGCTGCGGCGCGGATCGCTGCCACCAACTCGGCCGCCGACTCGATCAGGAAACTCTTCAACCCGGTGCTGGGCTTGGTGATGATTTCCACAGCACCCGCCGACAGCGCCTGTAGGGAAGTTTCCGCGCCTTTCTGGGTCAGCGAGGAACAGTCACCTTCTCGACCGCTGCCGTTCACGTTAAATAGAAAGCATCGCCCTTAAGTCATCAGTTTTGTTGGACTCGCTGCGCTACGTCGCAAAGCCACCGGCGTAACAGTTGGGCTGCTTCACCCAACACCACATCTTTGGCCTGCACCAAATAATAGCCCTTGCCAGTCTTTAGTACAGAGTCAAAGACAGGTACGAGAAGGCCTAGTTGTACGTCTTCTTCAACCAGCCAAGGGCTGGTAAGCACTAAACCTTGATCGCGCCGCGCCGCGTCGATTGCCAGCTCAGACTGGTCGAATTTGAGGCTGCTGGAGAAGCTATCGGGGGACATGCCAACCGATGATAACCATTGAGACCAGTTGGCATGAGACGTCGTATGGAGCAAGGTTGCTCCCAGCAAACAATCAAGGGCATGCAACTGGAACCGTTCGCTGTAAGCCGGGCTGCAATAGACCCTTACCTCGTCCGGCAAGAGCAGTTCTGCGTTCACGTCACTGCGATATCCGTCGAAATGCCGCACTGCAAGGTCGCAGGTAGCGTCATTGAAATCCACGGTTTCGGTGGATGCGTTCAGGTGCAGTTGCACCTCTGGATGAAGCTCCGTGAACAATGGCATCCGCTTTGCGAACCAAGAGTTAGCGAACGCCGGCGGCAGACTTAAACGTACCAGCCTGTCCCTAAGACCTCGGGCAGCGAGATTGGCGGTCTCCAACTGGCGAAGCGCTGGCTTCACCTGTTCCCAATAGCTCAGTGCTTCCGCCGTTGGTTGCAGCCTCCGCACACTGCGTACGAACAATGGCGTGCCTAGCCAACCTTCCAGTTTTCGGATCTGTTGCCCTACTGCTCCCGGCGTTACGAACAACTGGCTTGCAGCAACGTTGACGCTGCCAGTGCGCATCACCGCGTCGAAGCAAGCTATAGCCCTTAGGGGCGTGTCAGCTCTCATGACGTAGTTTTTCTCTTCTATAGATCGAAAACACATGATTTGTAGCGCCTTGCGTACTTTCCCACAATCGAATTTCGCCACAGCGCAGAACCAATCTCAATTCTCAAAGGAAATGCCAATGCCAATGCCAATGCCAATGCCAATGCCAATGCCAATGCCAATGCCGATTGTCCGGGTAACGTGGTTTGACGACAAATCATCAACGCCAAAAGGTGCCGATAAGTGAGAAAGTCAGTAGACGGGGCTGCCACTGCGGTGATGGTGCTGCTCTGCCTCATTTGGGGTGCCCAGCAAGTGGCAATCAAGGCGGTTGCGGGCGACATAGTTCCTGTCATGCAGGTCGCCGTTCGCTCCGGGGTCGCTGCAGGCCTAGTCTGGCTGATCGGAAAATGGGTCATGAGGGAAATGTGGTTACCAAACATCTGGTGCCGCTCCGGGTTGGTCGTGGCCGTTCTGTTCGCTGGTGAATTTCTGTTCGTCGCGCAAGGATTACGCTGGACAAGTGCTTCGCATATGGCCGTTTTCCTTTATACGGCCCCCTTATTCGCCGCCATTGGTCTTCACATACGCTTGCCGGAGGAACGTCTTAGTGCGATTCAGTGGTTGGGTATGTCCCTAGCGTTCGTAGGGATTGCCATCACCTTTCTCATGCCGCGCGATGGGACAGCCATTCAGAGCACAAACGCAAGTAGCCTTCTGGGTGACCTGCTGGGCTTGTGTGCTGGCGCTACTTGGGGATTTACGACGGTGGCGGTGCGTACCAGTCGCCTTAGTGAAGCGCCGGCAACCCAGACCCTGTTTTACCAACTGGCAGGTGCCTTTCTCTTTCTACTGCCTTTGAGCCTGCTGGCAGGCCAAAGCTCGATGACTTTTTCATCCGGCGCAGTCGCCAGCCTGGTTTTCCAGACACTAATTGTGTCGGTGGCAAGCTACTTGATCTGGTTTTGGATGCTTCGTCGCTATCTCGCTGCACGCCTTGGAGTGCTGGCTTTCATGAGTCCTCTGTTTGGCGTACTGATGGGATATCTGTGGCTCGGAGAGCAGACGAACTTCGGATTTCTGCTGGGCGCAAGCCTAACCATTGTCGGCCTGCTCGTGGTGAATCTTAGCAAAGCGGTTGAACAGACTGGAGACGAAAGAAGTTACACGACACCCAAAAATCGCAAGGAGAAGATGCCGTTATGAAGACGTTAATAGTGTTAGCGCATCCAGAACCAAGGTCTTTCAACGCTGCGTTAAAGGACGTAGCTGTCGAAACGCTGCGCGAACTCGGTCACGAAGTTCAGGTGAGCGATCTTTACGGGATGAATTGGAAGGCTGAGCTGGGCATGGGTGACTTCCCAGATAGTCGCGCGAATCCTGACTATCTCGATCTTTCCCGCGAGCAGGAACATGCGTTCGCAAACAATTCTCAGACCGACGACGTCAAGGCTGAGCAATCGAAGGTTATGTGGGCTGATCTAGTGATCTTTCAGTTTCCTGTGTGGTGGTTTTCGATGCCGGCCATTCTTAAAGGCTGGGTAGACCGGGTGTTAAGTCGTGGGTTCGCGTATTCATCGGGGCACAAGTATGGATCAGGACTACTCAAGGGAAAGAAGGCCATGCTTTGCCTGACCACAGGCACCGCCAGCAGTCTTTATACGCCCGCTGGCATTGATGGCGACTTGCATCACATACTTTGGCCTATCCATAACGGCATTCTGGCCTACACCGGCTTCACAGTTCTTCCCCCATTTGCCGCATGGATGCCGGCACAGCTCAGCGATGACGAACGGCAGCAATATCTGAGCTCATATGCCAATTACTTACGAAGCTTGGACGCGGTGCAGCCGCTATTTTTTCACCCCCGCGAAGACTATGACGACAACCAGCAGCTGAAACCTGGGATTGAAGCCCGCTCTGGTGTGCAATGGAATCTACGTGCAGAACAAAGTTTTGAACAGGCTGCATCCCATTTCTCAGGGCATCCTAAGTCCAAAATCTAGCTCTGACGGGAGAGAAACCATAGCACCGTAGCGATTTCAGCAATGCTAGGGATACCCTCTCTACTCAGCCTACACGGCTTGCCTCACTATGAAAGGGAGCCGTCATGGCCCAGTAGCACGACGTATATTGAACAACCGATTAAGCTACCTGGGCTGTCGTGCGAAATCGCTCGACCAGCACCGATCATGCATCCCGTAAAGCAACTTCGACCGCAAGATTGATCACTTGCTCGATCATACGGCCTTGGTTGTAATGCTCATTGCAAATGGCGAAAAGCGAGGTCTCCCCCCCACCGCTTTGTAGATGTCCAGTAGCGTAACTGCCTCAAGATCGCAGGACCTGCTCAATTAGAAAATCAGCGACGATTTTCTGAGCGTTGGTCAGTACTCTGCCGGCCCCTATCAATGCCAGCTCTGTCGGAGGCGGGGCGCCAAGGCCCAATTCTACAGAGACAATCCTATGGTCCGAACGTATCGCATTGCCAGGCAACAGGCTTAGGCCAATATTGGCGGAGACCGCGGCCTGAATGCTCGTCAAGCTTGGAGATGCGAACGCGATTCGCCACCGCTTGCCGGCAAGCTCAAGGGCTCGGATGGCCCGTTCTCTGTACAGGCATCCTGGTGCATACACCACTAGCGGAATGACTTCCTGCTCCAATAGTAGGTTAGCGCCAGCGACCCAGCTTAAATTCTCCGACCATGTAGCAACTGCTTCCCCTTCCCCCATGTTGCGCTTCACCATGGCCAAGTCTAGCTCGCGGCGTTCCATCTGGGAGATCAGGTTGATGCTTAAACCATTCGATATGTCGAGCCTAATGCCCGGAAACCGCTCATTGAAGCCGGTGATGAGGCTGATTAGCTGATCAATCGGGAAATCCTCCGGGACGCCAAGGCTGACCACGCCGCGACTCTCAGCGCAACTCATCATGTCTCCAACTTCCCGAGCGAGCCCTAGCAATCGCCGCGCGTAGCCCAGCAGACGCTCGCCGTCTTCGGTGAGTTGGATCGACCTACAAGCCCGTTGGCGAACGAGTAGCGCACGGCCGACCTGATCCTCCAGCTTCTTGATCTGCTGACTGACAGTCGATTGAGTGCGATTCACTCGGTCACCTGCACGGGTGAACCCTCCCGAATCAACGACAGAGACGAAAGTTTGCAAAAGGGCGAGATCGATCATGGCTATTAATCCGATTTTTAAATTATTTTTCGAGAATAATTTAATTTTCAAATCTTTAAAAGCTCATTGATGATGAACCGTTACCAACCGTCTAGGATGCTATTTTTATGTCTCTTCAAGGTTTTGCAAAACCCGAGTGGCTCACCTTCGATTGCTACGGCACCCTGATCCAGTGGGACGAGGGACTGCTGGATTACGTCCGCGAGCTCCTCCGCCAAAAAGGGATTACTCAGCGTGAGGAGGAATTTCTGCGCATATACGATGAATACGAACACGGCTTGGAACAGCAGCCATGCTTCTTGCGTTTCCGGCAGGTGGCCGAGGAATCACTTCGCAGCACCCTGAGGGATTTAGAAGTCAGCTACGAGGGAGGAGAGGCCAATGCGTTTGTCGAGCGAATCGGGCGCATGCCACCTTTTGCAGAGGTAGTGCCGACGCTCAGATGGTTTAAGGAGCAGGGCTTCAAACTGTGCATTGTCTCCAACACCGACGACGACATCATCGCCGGAAATGTCGCACAGCTAGAAGGGCTCATTGATAGGGTTATCACCGCTCAGCAGGCTCAAGCGTATAAGCCCAATCCGCGCCTTTTCGATTACACGCACGAGCAGCTTGGTGTGGAGCGCTCCCAAGTCCTTCACATCTGCGCCAGTCCCCATCTTGATCTGGTAGCGGCGCGAGATATGGGCTTCCACTGTATTTGGATAGACCGAGGCACGAAGCGTAAGCCCATTCCAGATTATCAACCTGACGCTGTTTTCCCGAAGCTGGATTCGGTTCGCAGTCTGTTTGAGCAGCTTGGTTGGGCTCGTTCCTAAGCTCGCGTTTATAGAGCGTCTAAACGAGGCTCTAGGCCGTCGGAAGAGAAGTGCCAATCTTGGCACCCATAATCAGTGCTGTTACTCCAGCCTCTGGGCTGTGACGCGTAAAGTCCTCTATATGTCCCCTATTGCACAACGCAATTTTCTAAGACAAGGCGTAGATACAAAAAAAATAGATATTGGGCCATGCGCAATAACTAAAAGGCTCTTGTTAAGGGGCTAGTCTTATTCGGTGCCCCCCTTGAACTGCCTCCGCTAAACAACAATATAATGGAGACGACCATGGAAATTATAAATAAGCCCTCACACTTGAAGGGAGTACTTAAAACTAGACATGTAAGCATGCTGGCTCTTGGGAGCGCTCTTGGTGCCGGTCTGTTTGTGGGATCGAGTACGGTAATTGCTTCCACCGGCCCTGGTGCTTTCATTACCTATGCCTTGACAGGAATCATCGTGGCATTGGTGATGCGGATGCTCGGCGAAATGGCGGCAGCGCATCCTACAACAGGATCTTTTGTAGAATACGCCCGCTTGGCGTTTGGCCGTCCAGCTGCCTACATGACTGGTTGGTTGTATTGGTACTTCTGGGTAATTGTTGTTGGTTTCGAGGCCGTGGTGGGTGGCCAGATCATCAATGCGTGGCTGCCTGATATTCCAGTGTGGGTTATCGCTCTGGGCTTGATGATCGGGATGACCTTGCTCAACTTACTGTCTGTTCGCTCCTTTGGGGAAGCTGAGTACTGGTTTGCAGGCATTAAAGTTGTAGCTATCCTGGTATTCATAGGCGTTGTAATTTATTTCATATTCGGTGACAAGTCGAACTCGACCGTCAGCTTAAGTAATTTGACACAACATGGTGGTTTTCTACCTCACGGCGTTGGATCATTATTTGCAGGAGTGGTAGTAGTTATCTTTTCTATGACTGGCATGGAAGTTGCTACTCTTGCCGCAGCAGAATCAGACAACCCTTCGCGCAATATTCGAAAAGTCGCTAACGCCGTAATCTTCCGAATCATGATTTTCTATGTTTTAGCTGTATTCCTCATTGTTGTGGCGCAGCCCTGGACCGACATCACAGTGGGTAAATCTCCTTTCGTAACTACGCTTGAGCATATTGGCATCCCTGGAGCTGGCACTATACTCACCGCGGTAATTTTGGTGGCTGTGCTTTCAGTTTTAAATGCTGGTCTTTATACGGCTTCTCGTGTCTTGTTCATCTTGGCATCGAACGATGAAGCTCCTCGCTCAATGGCTACCCTTAACCGTAAGGGTGTTCCGGTCCGTGGCGTCATTGCGTCAACGTTGGTGGGATATGGATGTGTCATCATTGCGGCACTCTGGCCCGATACGGTTTTTCAGTTCCTCATCAACTCTTCCGGTACTGTGTTCCTCTTCGTCTATCTGATGATCTGTCTGTCTCAGCTGAAGTTGCGCAGTAAATGGGTGTCGCAGGGGACTCTTAAGTTTGCTGTATGGGGACATCCGTGGGTGCCTATGATTGTTATCGCGGCCATTGTAGCGGTCCTGGTAAGCATGGCATTGGACCCGGTTCTGCAGATCAGCCTCCTCCAATGTGGGATCACTATCTTTGCCTTGGCCGTCTGCTATCTAGTACGCGGTGGGAAAAAAAATCAGTTCTCGGCCGTTCCCGAAAAAAAGACTTAACGCAGTGAGCTAAAAAGTCTTCACTAAACGCAAACTGGTTTGTAGTGTAACCGAAAATTACAGCGTGGAGCCGCCCTGTAGATTGTAAGAATCGGATGTCAGGAATGATGGGGTCACGAGACCCATAAATCGCTAGGCGACCGCCATTTCAGATCTTAGTGCGGCGATAGGTATGGTGGGGCCAGTAAACTGATCATCATTTTACGTGCGCCATTGGGAAGTCGTTCAACAATATATAACGGAGATGCATTATGAGAAATGCTACAGACCTTGGAAAAGAGATTTTTTTGGAAAGTAGCGTGGTTCAACTTAGGGGGGATCTAGCGCTCGCTCTTCGTGCCGCGGCATATCATGGCTTCGGCGAAGGGGTTTGTAATCACTTTAGTATTGCACTGCCTCATCGGCCTAACCTGTTTCTATTGAATCCCAGGGGTTTGATGTGGGAAGAGATTCAAGCGGATGACATCGTTATCGTTGACGGCGACGGGAATAAAATTGCGGGGCATCATGAAATCGAACCAACGGCGATGTTCATACATGCAGCTATTCATAGGATTACTAAAAAGTCATGTGTGCTTCATTCGCACATGCCTTACGCATCCGCACTTACCTTAACCGTAAACTGTGGTTTGGATACCACTCTTTCTCAAAATGCTATGCGATTCCATAATAGAATAGTTATGGATAGAAAATACAACGGATTTGCTTTAGATCATTCAGAGGGAGAGCGCATTGCGACTGCAATGGCCGGAGCAGACATAGTATTCTTAGGAAATCACGGCGTTGTAGTATGTAATAATCGAATTGATTACGCATATGACGATTTATATTTTTTAGAAAGGGCTTGCAGCTCTGAGGTACTCGCACGCTCTACAAGACTCGATTTAGCGACGGTCAGCGAGGATATATGTGAAAAAGTCGCCATGCAGGTTGATAGCGAGCGTCTTCAGTCAGAGCTATTTTTCAAAGCATTAGGTCGAAAACTCAGCTAATAGCGCAGCGCTTCGCATTTGATAAAAGCCGGGGCAGCCCGGCTTTTTTATTGGTGCGCCAGGCATGGCGCGTTGCGCGAAGCGCAACCAGCTTGGCTATGGTGGCCACTATGGCTTGGAGAACTGACGAGTGTCGGATTTCTGCTGGGTGCAAGCCTCACTATTGTTGGCCTGTTGGTAGTGAATCTCAGCAAGGCGGGCGCACAGACTCAGGAGGAAAGAAGTTATCCGAGACCCGAAAATCGCAAGCAGAAGGTGCAGTGATGAACACCCTCATAGTGTTGGCGCATCCAGAACCACGCTCATTCAACAGCGCCTTGAAAGACGCAGCTGTCAAAACGCTGAGCGAGCTTGGTAATACGCGCATTGCGAACTCGTACTAATCAGCAGCGGCTGCTCTGGAGCGCCTTAAATATTTGTATACGGTAGCCCGTGATAGAGATAACAGCTCGCAGATATAATTCGTTGCATTGCGAAGCGCGAAGACGCCGCCCTTATCCATTTCCCCAATCAGTGCCACCATTTCTTCTGAAGTTAGCGACGCCAGAGTCAACCTACGGCCCCTCAAAAATTCATCCAGAATAGAATGCGCTGACTCTTGGAAATCGGTGGCAAACAATGCCGGAGGCTTCTCAACTGTATTCTCAAAACCTAAAAATGATGCAGCGATTTCTGCCATCCCGCTCATGACAGTGATGTCAAAATTTACGCATAAGAGCCCGATCTGGATCCCGTCAGGATCTCGAAGCACCGCTGTAACCGACCTTAGCTGGCGGCGATCAAAATTCACTTTTCTATAAGGACCCGCAACATCCCCCTCGAATGATGCCCCGTCGTTAATATCCGTCAATGAACTGTCGCCGACCCGCCGCTGAGAGAACACATTGAAGATATGTGCGATCTTTCCGGAGGCCAGGTCATGAATAATGACCTCAGCGTGCGGATCCAGGAGCTTCGCAATCGCTTGGGCGCTGCTGATGTAACTATCCAGATGTTTATTCACGGTAAAAATATGCCTCGTAAAAACACAAAACGTCTTCTGAACATAAAATGTATTTTTGTGTTATGGTTATGCTCGCGCTCACTGAATGCGCCCGATTGTAGCGCCATATTCCGTCTAACGGCGGCGAGTAACCGCCAGTCAGCCGGGTAAGCGCAACGCCCGACTTTCAATAGCCGATGGAGCAATCGATGAATATCTATACTAAAGCGCAAATCATGAGTGCCTTGTGCCCGAGAGACGCTGCTGCGCTGATTGCAGAAGGATTCATTGCCCATGCTAACGGACGGGTGCAGCTACCTCAGGTTCAAAGCTTTCAGTTCCCGGCCAGCAACGGTGACTGCTGCGTGAAGTCGGCTTGGATGCTGGGAGACGAGGTGTTTTCAGTCAGGGTCTCGGCAGGTTTCTACGACAATCCTACGAAGGGTTTTTCCAGTAATGATGGGTTGACGCTGATTTTCTCGGCCTTGACGGGGCAACCCGTCGCTTTGCTTCGGGATGGCGGCTGGCTGACCTCAATGCGTACAGCGCTAGCGGGGCAAATCGTGGCGAGGGCTATGGCGCCTTCACAGGTGAGAGGCATCGGTGTGGTTGGTACCGGCGACCAGGCACGCATGCAACTGGAACACCTGATGCCGGTCACGGCATGTCGACGCTTGACGGTTTACGGGCGTAACCGGCAAGGCTTGGAACAATACTGTGAATTTGCCGAAGCTTTAGGCTTTGATGTCGTTGCTACCCAAGATGCAAAGGACGTTGCGACCAACTCCAACCTGATCATCACGGCTACATCCTCTCGAGAAGCCATCATCGCGAATGAATGGGTCAACCCTGGGACACACATCACTGCTATTGGCGCAGACAGCCTTGGCAAGCAAGAGCTGGATGTGCGCCTGGTTGCACGTGCCGATGTGATTGTCGTGGACTCAATAGAGCAATGCTGCCAATTCGGTGAGATTTCAGGAGCCTTCAAATCCGGCCTGATCGACAAAGGCAGCCTTGTAGCACTCGGCAGCGTATTGAGCGGTCACGCCATCGGACGACAGGACGACACGCAGATTACCATTGCAGACCTTACAGGCTTAGGCGTGCAGGATGCTCAGATTGCGAAAAGCGCCGTGGCATCATTAGCGCACTAATGGATAGCGAAGCGATTAGACGGGGTTTAAATGATGAAGCTTGACCCATCAGGAGTCAGCAAGACCCCGGTGATTCAATGGGAGGCCCATGCGTGCTTGCCATTGGTTCCCGGACAGGATATGTCCCGCCTGAACAGGTATCGAGAAGCCGGCTTCCATCACGTGTCGATCAACGTTGGCATGGACATGACCCCATTTGAAACCGTGATGCGGACGATGGCGGGGTTTAGAAGCTGGCTGGCTCACCACCCTGAAGACTTTGTCCTGGTGACCACCGTTGACGATATCTACCAGGCGCATAAGTATCGAAAGCTCGCGGTCTCCTTTGACCTCGAAGGTTCGAATATGCTGCTACAGGATCCGGCGATGGTGGACCTGTTCGCAAGCTTGGGGGTTCGCCAAATGTTGCTTGCCTACAACCGCGACAACAGTTGCGCTGGCGGCTGCCATGGAGCAAGTACCGGATTGACCCCCCTGGGACGCAAGATCGTACAGGGTATTAATACAGCGGGAATTATTATCGACTGTTCGCACGCCAGCAAAAGCGCCAGTCTTGAAATTATGGAAATTTCACAGCTCCCCGCGATTTTTTCTCACACCAACGTTAAAGCGGTATTTGATCACCCGCGAACAATCGACGACGAACAAATATTCGCCTGTGCCGCTCAAGGTGGAGTGATCGGGCTGACAGGTTTAGGCATATTCTTGGGCGACCCATCCGCATCTATAGACGCTTACATTCGACAAATCGACTATCTGGCAGAGCGCATCGGGACGAGCCATATTGGCATAGGCCTGGATACCGAGTTGTACCCTGAGCATAAAGATTTGCCAGAAGGTGAAAAAGAGGAAGACTGGTGGCCGATTGAGCACTATGGCCAAATGAACGGACATGTTCAGTTGCAGCCAGAGACACTGGGTGAGGTTGCACAACAATTAACGCGCTTGGGTTATTCAGAGGCGGATATCCAAGCGATCTACGGCAATAATTTCATGCGTATTGCAAAGGCAACCTGGCCAGGATCGAAAGCGGTAACTTGAATCGCTCCCCGTTAATTGAGCACGCGGTCATGAAAGCGCACCCAGCAAGTCGAATGACACCGATTGACTCTTGCCTCATTTGATCAATTGAATGTGCAATTCAACGCGCTACAGAAGCGTGCAGCCGTTCCAGGCTGTCAATCGAGTGCTGGCGCAGGCGCGCACCGGCCAGTACTGAGTCTGAATCCACTATCGCCTTGAAGATTGCCTGGTGCTCGCCTAGCGAGATATGTATGGAGCGCGGTGTGTGTCGCAACGAGTAGCTTCTGAACAGCTTGAGTTGCACGACCAAACGACGGTAAGTGTCGTATAGCGCTTCATTGGTCGTGAACCGGGCGAGCAGATCGTGAAACTCGAAGTTCAGGATAATGTAGGCCGATATATCCTCTCGTTGGACAGCGTCAGCCATGCTATCGAGCACTCGGCTGATGTTAGTGGAAGCCTGCGGCGTTAGATTTTGAGTGACCAATTCGCCAATCAGACTTTCGAGCGAAATTCGTACCTGATAGATCTGTACGGCCTGGCTCAAGTCAAGCTGGCGCACACGAACCCCGCAATTCTTCTCGAAAACCACCAAGCCTCGCTCTTCCAGCATGCGAAATGCCTCGCGCACCGGCCCCCTGGAAATCCCCAAGTCATTGGCAATTGCCGCTTCGCGTAACGGATCGCCAGGCGCTAGTTCGCCGGTGGCAATACGCTGCTCAAGGCGTTCATGCGCCAACGTCGTAAGCGACTGGGTACGCAGCAGGGCTATGGCTTCGAGGGAACTCATCAAAAACGTCCAGCTTAGAGATAGGTGGCAGAGCCTAACAAACCTTTAATAGATTTGCATATTGTCAACAATATGCAATAAATGACGCCTAGGATGCCCCTATCCCCGCACACTGTTAAGGACGTCCGACCATGTTTCGAAAGCTTCTGTACACCGGCGTATTGGCGCTTGCTCTTACCGGCACTTCTCTGGTCGCGCAGGCAGAGTCCGTCAAGCTCGCCGTCACTGACCTTGTCGGGCTTGAAGAACTACAGCGCGAATTTGGTCCGTTTAAAGCCGAGTTGGAGCGTGCGAGTGGCTTGAGCATTGATTTTTTGCCTGTTACCAATCGCACTGCCGCCCTGGAAGCTCTTCGCTTTAAAAAAGTAGATTTTATTCTGGCGGGTCCGGCGGAGTACGTGGTGATGCACAAGCGTGCGAATGCCACAGTGGTAGCGGGCTTATATCGACCTAATTACTACTCAATGATCGTGGTTAGAGCCGATAGCCCGCTGTTTTCTCTGCAAGAACTCAAGGGGCAGCGCCTTGGCATGGGGCCGGTCGGCTCGACCTCGCGCTACCTCGGCCCCATGCAGTTACTCGCCGATGCCAACCTCGATCCGCTCAAAGACGTCAGTGTTACTAGCACCAATTTGCGCTTAGCGTGGGAGGGGCTTAAAGGGGGCGACCTGAACGCCATGGGCATGGGGCGCTCGGACTACGAAACCTTTATTGCGCAGGAGCCGCAAGACCAAAGTAATGCCTTCCGGGTACTGGCGCGCAGCGGTGATTTGCCGAGCGATCTGCTGATGGCGGGTGAACATGTCCCCGCCGAAACGATTGCGAGTCTACGCAAGGCGATCGTGGATAACTCGGCAGCGTTGATCAACAGCATCAGCCAAGGTCCCGAGCAAGTGAAACGTTATCAGGGCATGCGCTTTCTCTCCTCTATCGCCGACAAGGACTACAACGTGGTGCGCTCGATGTTTAGCACTGCGGGGTATCCGGAATTTTCTGACTTCATAGGTGAGTGACATGAATGCCTCGGCACATCCGAACATTTTGAACACCGCATTGCGGGTATGTGGCCTGAGCAAGCAGTTTGAAGGCGCTGCCACACCCGTGTGGTCCAATGTTTCCTTTGAAGTCCCCCGGGGTCAGCGGGTCGCCATTGTGGGCGGAAACGGCGCTGGCAAAAGCACCCTGTTACGGTGCTGCATGCGGCTTGTAGAACCAGACAGCGGCAGCGTCGAATTCGCTGGGCAGAGCGTCACTGGCCTGGGCCTGAGGCCGCTAGCCAAAGCGCGCTCGCAGGTGGGCTTTGTGTTTCAAAAACACAATCTGGTCAGCCGCCTTTCGGTGTTGACAAATGTGTTGCACGGCGCAATGGCCTACTCGCGGACGCCGCGTTTGTGGTTCCACTCCATCGCCACGCGCGAACACCGTGACTACGCCATGCATTGCCTGGAGCAAGTTCATCTCGGGCACTTGAGTGGCCGCTATGCCGGCGAACTGTCGGGCGGGCAGTCACAACGAGTGGCCATTGCTCGCGTACTGATGCAAAAACCGAAAATGATCTTTGCCGACGAGCCTGTCGCCAGCCTAGACCCACAAGCGGGAGAGGACGTCATGCAGGTGTTCTCGGAGTTAGTGCGCAGCCAGAACCTGACTTTGGTCTTCGTCACCCATCACCTGGACCACGCCTTGCACTACGCCGACCGCGTACTAGGACTGCGCGACAGCAAGCTGCATCTGGATGCGGTGAGCCAGCAGTTGAGCGTTCAGCAATTGCGAGGCATGTATGAGTGAGAAAACCAAGGCCAGCCTGCCCGCTCGTTTCGAGAGCCCCTCACTGTTTTCAGCCTTGCTGTTCGCGGGTTTTATCGCCTTGTTCTGTTGGTCAGTCTCGGCAGCTGGCCTGTCGTTGCCGCAACTGCTCAGCGGCTTGCCGAACATGGCGAAGATTGCCGGAGAAATGGTGCCACCCGCCACCGACCGCGTAAGCCCAATGCTGGTGGCAGTGTTGGTCACCTTCCAGATGGCGTTGGTCGGTACTGTACTTGGCGTACTGATAAGCCTGCCCCTGGCGGTGCTGATGGCGCGCAATTACACCCCGCATCCGTTGGTGCGCTCCTTCGTTCGCAGCGTGGTGAGCTTTATCCGAACCGTTCCGGATTTGGCATGGGCACTGTTTTTCGTTGCTTCCGTGGGCCTGGGCACCTTTGCCGGCACGCTGACACTGGTAATGGACACTGTGGGCTTTTGCGCGCGCTTTTTTGCCGAGGCCATTGAGGAGGTTGATGACGGGGCGCCCGAAGCATTGACCGCCATCGGCGCGCCGCGCGCTTCGATAGTGGTCTGCGCTGCCCTGCCGATGGCAATGCCGAGCCTTATCAATACCAGCCTGTTCGCCCTTGAAAAATCCGTGCGTGCCTCCGTCGTACTGGGCCTGGTAGGCGCCGGCGGCATTGGTGCGGAACTCGCTACGGCCATGGAAATGTTCCGCTTCGACCAAGCCGCCACCATCATTCTGCTGGTGTTCCTGCTGGTTCTGACGGTGGAAAAACTCTCGTCCCACGCGCGCGTAGCGCTACTCAAAAAACGGCGCTAAACGCCTCATTCGAATTATTCAAAAGGAGTCATCATGAACAGCAATATCTCCATCAATGGGAAATCCTACCGTCAACCTGAACGCCCCGTCGTAGTGGTGTGCATCGATGGAGGAGACCCGGAGTATCTTCACCAGTTTCTGGCAGAGGGGACGGTACCCAATATCCAGCGGTTTGTTGAAGAGGGTTACTCCACGGTAGCCATGGGGTCGATGCCTTCGTTCACTTGCCCAAACAACATGTCGATCATTACTGGAACGCCTGTGGCCAAGCACGGCATATCCGGCAATTACTACCTGGATACCAATACCTGGCAACCGGTCGTAATGACGGGCCCTGAACTGCTGCGCGGCGAAACAATTCTGGCCGGATTTGCCGACTCAGGTGCCAAGGTGGTGACCATTACTGCCAAGGACAAACTGCGCCGCCAACTGGGCAAAGGTCTGGATGTCAGCCAGGGTCATGTGTCGTTCTCATCGGAGTTCGCCGACCGTTGTATGCTTGCGGAAAACGGTATTGAAAACGTATTGGAGTATGTCGGCATGCCCAAGCCGGATATGTACTCAATGGAGCTTTCGCTATTTGTATTGGAAGCGGGGATCAAGTTGCTTCAGGATCGCCGCCCTAACCTGATGTATCTCTCACTGACCGACTTCGTTCAACACAAGTGGGCACCCGATCACGACCAGGCTCGGCAGTTCTATCAAGCATTGGACGATGCTTTCGGCCGGCTGGCAAACGAAGACATTGTGTTGGGACTGATTGCCGACCACGGCATGAGTGACAAAAGCAACGAAGACGATGAACCGAATGTGATCTGGCTACAAGATATTCTCGATGCAGAATTTGGAGAAGGCGAAACCACAGTGATCTGTCCCATCACCGATGCATTTGTTGCCCACCACGGTGCATTGGGCGGGTTTGTGCGGGTCTGGACACGAGGCAATGTCAGCGTTCAAGCGGTCATTGACCGAGTAGCGGCTATCGACGGGGTTGATCTTTCCCTGGATAAGAAAACCGCATGCCGACTGTTCGAGCTGCCGGAAGATCGCGAGGCGGATGTGGTCGTGGTGTCGAGAAAAGATGTCTGCATCGGCAGCTCTGCCAAGCTGCATGACCTGGAGGGCTTGAAAGGCAACCGCCTACGAACCCATGGCGGCGTCTCAGAAACGCGGGTTCCATTCATTCTTAACCGACCATTGAATGCAGAATACCGTCAGCAAGTCGCTTGCAGCGAAATCAAGAGCTACCAAATTTTCGACTTTGCTATTAATGGCACGCAGTAGTCACTGCGGATTGACCGGTGTGTCAATTAGCTTGATGACACACCTTCTTCCCGCTTTAAAACTCCCAAGCGGTATGTGAACGTCCGCTTTTTGCTGTGGCTGAGAGTCCGCTATTGGCCGATTGCTGCCGGCCATGAGCGAAAAACATCAGCCTTTTCGGTAATGGATTGGGCTTACTCTTCCCCTGGCCCAACGTTTACAAGGACTTCATCCTAAGCCAACGATCTTAGTACCAATTCCGTACCAACCAATTTCCCATTTAGCCTAACTGCCGAGATTTTCAGATGAACTCGCTGGTGCTGCTATCGGCCTGCGCTTTTTGGTAACCCGAAATCCTATGGACCGAGATGTGGAGCGGTATCGATGTCCTGAATGCCGTACGACGTTACCCGAGGCAAGAGCCGTATGCGGTAGTTCCGCACGTACGGATCTGAGCGGGGGTGTCAGGTAATTGCCATCCCTACCCCGACCCCATCCGCTTACAATTGAACATTTCTATATCTCATGAAAAAGGGCCCCGCAGGGCCCTGATTGTTTTTACTCAAACAGTCTTACTGAGTGCGCCATGACTCAACAACGTCAGCGCCGAACTCGTTTTTCCATTCTTTCAACTGACGATGGTTACCGCCCTTGGTTTCGATCAGCTCACCGGAATTAGGATTCTTGTAGATCTTGACGTCACGTGCCTTGCGCACAGCCTTTGGAGCGGCTGCGGTAGCAACGCGTGTGGATGCCTGAGGATCGAGAATAGCGATCACGTTGCGCAGGCTGTAGCTGTACTCAGCGAGCAGTGCGCGAAGTTTGGTTTCGAACTCGACCTCTTTCTTTAGACCTTCGTCGCTTTTCATAGCCTCAAGAGCGGCCAGTTGCTCAGACAAGTGTTTTTCAAGCTGACGGAATTCTGCGAGACGAGACATTTTACGCTCCTGTATGTTGATAGCCATTATCCGGTGATGGCTACGGTCAAGTCTAGCAATCGGCAAACTGAAAGGGAGCTTCAATGCATTTAGTAATGCTCGACACCTGCGTCTGGCTTGATAAGTCGTCCCAAAACGTTGTGCTTCCTATGGCTACCGCCTTGAAGCACCTAGTCCAGGATGACCCTAGAGTTTGAAAAGCGTTACGCAATGAGCTTGCAAGGTGTCTAGAGAATCTGGGGCGATTCAATACCTTTCCTCACCAAAATCACCTTTTCCCAGATCTGGTTCCAAAATAGCCATCAGATAGGCGCGTCCTAAAGCTGGGGGCTAGTCTCAGGGATCACGACAGGAGGCTTCACATGACGTATGAATATTCGCTCTCAGATGTACTTGAGAGGATGTATGAAAATCAGTTGGCCCTCGAAGCGGCAGTGATGGAGCTAACACTATGGACAGAACAGCAAAACACGGTTGAAGTGGGCGACAATGTCAGGGGTGCTCTCCACGCCATCGGCGAAAACGCAGGTCATATCAAACAAGGCTTGGCGCGCCTGAGAGCAATTGAAAAGGACTAATTGATTGCCGAAAATCTGGCGAAATATAAATTCGGAAAGGATGCAATATGGCGATTGATAACTGCTTTGCGGCAGTGTGCTTCATTCCTATGGATCCTAACGGCTCAAAGCTATTTGGTTTCTCGGAGTTTCTCGCAGGCCTCGCTCTGATGGTCCTTGCCTGGACAATCGGAGACGTTCGTTATCGTTTCCGCGTGCAAACCGCCCCAATTCCCCTTCAAGGCATGACCTTCTCGGTCGTTGCTTGCTTGGGCATACTTACCTTGCTGACCGACCTGTGGCGTGCTCAGGGATGGCTCGTTCCTCAAGGCAATCTACTTACACCGGCCTCATGGCAGGCGATTCTCGCAGGCCTCTTTCTCCTTACATTCCTAACCTGGGCATGGTTCGCCTTTATCAAACGGCCAACATTCGGGAAGCGCAATGCCGAACGCTACGCCCATACTTTGTATCGACTTATTCTGAAAGGAGATCCGACAGAGTTGGCCGTGGTGGCGGACGAGCTCACCTATTCGGCCAGAGCACTGGTGAAACACGCGACCGATCGCAAGAGCCTAAATAGTAATCGTCGAAATCAAGCTGAAAGTAAATCGCAACCGCCCGAAACCGAAGTTGTAGGGTATGCAAATGATTTGCTTCTTCTTATCGCAGATAAACGCTTTTGTCGCATAATCGTCGAATCCTCGCCAGGTACTGCCTTGGCAATTTTTCAGGAGATAGGCGATACCAAAAAATACGGTATACAAGTTGAAATTTTCGCCAAAAACATTGTGAGAGAAGCGCTGCTGAATACGAACTCATTCCTCTATCACGAAGCAGATGAGTATGAATCAGGGTTACTCGGATACCACAAGCCCCTCAGTCAAGCGATGTTCGGGAGTCACCCAATGGTAGAGGCCATTGGGACACTGTTTGACCCTGACGTTATGGGCATGTCGAAATGGACCGCAGCCCAGTGGAAAGCCTACTGTCGTTTGATTTTAATTACCCTACAAGACTATTCAGAAAGTTCGCTTTGGGATCACTCTTTCGTTCTCTACCGTGCCAAGGGCTACATCGAAGGTGCTGCCTTTGGTTTGTACAAATTGAACGGGGTAGCGAATACGTGGGACAGTGATGAGGCTATGTGCCTGACGGTAGTCATGGATTTCATCAGTGAAGCGACCAAAATCCTAGATAAAAAGGGCGTACCCCAACACCTCCGACGTCGTGTGAGGGAGAAACACGGCCACCCGCGTGAATCATATTACGACCATCTTGCCAGCATGATTTTCGAGGTTATATTTCATGCCTCCGCGGTTAATTCGCCACAGTGGGAATGCTGGTCAATCCAGCACAACTCGATTTGGGGTCCATTGCGTAATCTCGATGGCCCTGCCGGCAGAGTGATCAGGTTCAAATTGCACCGACTTTTGTATGACGAAGTCGTTGATATGAAGCGCTTTCCGAACTTTAAGGGGGCAAGGATTCTGAGTTTTTGTCTGAACGTCATGGGGCTGGATGTGAGGAAGGGAGGATTCGCTAAGGATAATTGGCCTCTGCACAAGGCGATTCTCGCTTGGACGACGAAAAACTACGTCTGGCTGCAAACCGACACCCCCCGCGTCGCAGAAGCCTGCCTTGTCGACAGCATCACCTACGATGCTGAGAAACTTCAGTTGGTAAGAACTCATTCAACAAACGGGCTTCGTCGTGAGCCGAGTTATTCCCGCCTTGCGCTGAATCCGGTACAGACCCACGGAGACTAAAATCTGGCACGCCTCGCAAGAGGCTGCGCTATTCCCCTGCTGATATGCGCGGTTCAAGTCGTGAAACTCTACGACTCCGCCGAAACCCTTGCAGGGCTTGGTCTTCACCGATAATTCCAAGTACTTACACACGGCCTTGATCCGTCCGAAATTTATCGATCAGAGTTTTGAAAACTCACTGGACGAAACGTTTTCTGATCGTTCGCCCAATAAAATTGGCACTTCAGCGCTAGCCCGCACTTAATAGGTCTTAACACTATGGCGACTCCAACCTGCAATTCTTTGCAAAAACTTGCACAAGATGAAATGAGTGATTCCCTAGAAAGCCCTTGGCTTACCTACGCTGCGACCTAGTTTGCACTACCGAACTTACTTAAAAAAAGGAGCGAAGCTCGTCGGCGGGAGGGGGATAAGCGCCTTTCCATCATGATTTATTCTGTGCCTCATATAGTTGTAGCAATCCGTCCTAAATATGAAGGGATAGACTGAGGGATGTTTACCTGCTAAGCCAAAATTTGGCGATAGAGTTCCTCCCAAAGATAGCTCAGTAAAGAGGAAAACAACACACCCAACCTACTTCTGCATACTCACAAGCATCTACTATCCAAAAACGTCTAATTCAGCTATAAATAACTCTACGAACGACAGCTGAAAGGAAAGCTTATGAGGGACCTAGGTGAGGCGGGAGAGCTAGCGTTCAGACAATGGTGCGCGATCTCCGGCATAACTGCGAACAAATCTGATAAAGATCGGTATGGTTGGGATTTATTTATTGAATGTGACAGTGGTTCCGACGTCAGTAATGCACTAGAGATGCATGAGCCGTTAATTGAGTGCAAAATCCAAATCAAAGCAACTGACCAACACAAAAGGTCCGTTCCAGTTTCGCTTTCCAACTTACGCTCTATGGCAACCACTCCGCTGCCATCATTCTACGTCTTACTCGAATTCGACACACTAAACACACCTACTAGAGCCTTCATAAAACACATTGATGAAAAATTAATCTCTGAAATTCTTCAAAGAATCAGAAAAGAGACAACCAAAAAAGGAAATATAAAACTTCACAAAAAAACAATGCAGATCAAGTTCAGCTCACAAACAGAAGTCACACCACTAACTCCTGAGAACATTAAAGCCGCTATAATTCAAGCAATCGGTACATCGCCTTCAAAATACATAAAAACAAAACAAAACTTTTTGGAAACCGTCGGATTCGAAAATGGTAGCCATAGCGTTAACTTCACATTAGACGGCACAGGGAGCCTTGAGGAATTTGTAAACATGCAAATCGGAATAGAGGGAAGCGCGGAGATAATAAATATATCATCATTTATTACACGCTTTGGAATACCAAGCGAGACTCTCGAACTAAAGAGCGATAGCGCCGTACTGAAAATTTCGAATGTCGTGCCCGACAGCGAAGGCTCAGTTGAGTTTCGGGATAGGACTTCCGGTTTGACCATTCGTTATCCGGTCAATATATATAGAGGTGGACTAGCGCCATGGATACCACAAAAACTTCAGAAAGTTAGACTTTCATCTGAATTCTTGGACATCAGAATTAGTACTGAAAGCAGAAAAATGGAAGTGACTTATCATTTTAACCACGACACGGAGCATGAAATCTCCGAGCACAAAAAACTATATAAACTTACAGAGCTACTTAGCCAACCAAACAATATCGATATAATTATATCTGTGCATGATAGAAAAACACAAGGAAAGCTAAAGGGAGAGAAAGTTGAGAGCGAACCTGACTTTTTGCTAGCAACAAAGCTACTCAACATATTAGAAAAAATAAAATCACACTTTGAGCTTCACGACCCCTTAAAAATATCACTATCAGAAACTTATAAAAACAGAAACACATTAATAAACTTTGAAAAATTCCTAACACCGAAAGAGTCGGGATTAATATTTTCGCTCAATATACCGAAAGCTCCCCCCCTGCTTTCGAGGGTAGATTGCCTCTACATTATGGGCTTAAAATTTGGGGGAATCGCTTTCATTGAATTAATTGCAATAAAAGGTATTTTGACCGAATCTCAAACCAAAACGCACTCAATAGATCTTTTAGAAACCTCTTCAGTGTACAAGACCACATTTCCAGCAAAAGACTTTAATAAAACTCAACTCAAAAAAGACTTACAGAATGCGGCAAATAGATACACTTCAGAAGCCCATGTAATCGACTTAACAAATGACTTCTTCAACTCCATAAAACTTAACTAACAAGAAAACCCATTCAAACCCTAAAGTTAAATTTAGATCACACCCGAGAGCAGGCTTTTTGCACACGAAGCTTTTTCGTTTAAAAAAACGACATCCGTGGCACTCTTTGCCTCTTAAGAATTATGAGTATTGTGGGCAAGTTGCAGGTTCATTTTTTGGATAAGATCAAGAGCATCGCCGATCAAATAAAAAAGACTCAGCTCCTGAGAGCCAATCCAGCTTTTTGGTGCCTGAGATTTCTGATTAGCATGGCCAATACTCCTTCGAAGCCTCTGAATCTTTTCATCATATCGCCACCCAACATGGCGCTGTGCCTCTAACCCCACCACCAGGTTTAAGTCACGCCCGGTTGACTGATGCAAATCATCAACCGCCGCCACCAGCGCTTGAACATGTTCGGCGTCGAGTTCGACTTCCAAGCCCCTGAGAGACTCGGGCGATTCATGACGTGAAGCTCCGCATCTGCACAGGCACCCGGCAGGTACGATTTTCCAGCGACTAGCTATTAAAAGTCGTGAGCGTCATGCCAAGCCTGGATTAATTCTTCCCGGCCGAGTGTGCGTGCAGCTTGTGCATAGGCTTCTAGGAATCTAGTGCCCTCCATCCAATCCTCTGTCCTTCCTTCGATCTTCCTTCCATACACCTTGAGAAGCACGATCTGCATATCGACTTCGTCGTCTAACGTTTCCGCTTTGGCCATTCCAGAGTCACTGATTAAGGTGGTAAGCATTTCGACTTGGCTAATTGCCTCCGCCTCTGCCATCCGCAGGAGTAAGCTGACCATTCCCGCCGTGGCCTCAACCGTTTCCACATACTCACCCTGAGGCGAGCCGTTGCGAACTGTCCGTGCCTGCTTGGCTTTCGCTCTGGCGCGCTTAGCTCGTTTGACCTGTTTTCTATCTGATGCCATGGTTACCTCCTAATAAGGGGTCTTGAGCGGCTGACAGCAGCTGAACGGGCGTCCTGCGAGGTCAACGTATGGAGTTAGCGCTAAAAATCCCATTTTAGCGCTCGCAAAAATTGCGAGAAAACAAGTTCAGAATGCGAGAAGGATAGACCTATGCCGGATTGCCATTAACGTTTCTTCTCTGAAGAGTCACGGTCGATTACGGGGAGGAACTCATCCAGCATCGCCTTGGTAACCCCACGCTTTTGGGCGTTGTATTGCCAGCGGATGAACTGTTCGATTAGTCGCTCGTTTTCGTATTTGTGACGCTCCACTTCACTTTCCAGCTTGCGGATTTTCTGTTCGGCATAGGAGAGGCTGGATGGACGCCTAGATGGTTTTGCCCCAATTTTTATGTAGTTTTTCTTCGCATCGAACGCTGACTTCACGGTCCTATGTGCATTGAGAGTCTGCCTCGTCGGACGAAACCCAAACACCTCTCCTGCTCGGTCACAAAGCCCGTCCCAAGTGAACCGTCCTTCCCAGCCGTCAATGAGATCGAGCAGTACCTGTATATCGTGATCGGTTAGATGCCTACGCGCCATCAGAAGGCTTCCATCACAAAGTCCATCAGCGGCACCTCAGAGACTGACTCTGAAAGACGGCTTGAACATTGGCGAGCAGCAAGCTCACGCTTCAGCGGGCTGTACTCTTGGTCATTGTTGAGCATGATGACGCTCCCATCACGGATCCCTGGGTTCTCCATGATTTCGATGAGTTGATCGAGGCGCTGCAAGGTTTTGAGCTGATGCTGACTCCAGCGGTCAGCACCGAAGTAGCCTGACTCATCAGCCGCCCTGGCCTTATCCAGTTGAAACTGGGTGAGACGACGTTGCACCTTAAGACGGTCCAGCTTCTCAGCATCACCCTTGATGCACGCATGCTCGGTGCAGTTCAGACAGTCCCTATGCTTCTGACATGGGAGCATCGAGTGGTCATGGACACAAAACCCAAAGATCGTGACGTGAGCAATTGCATCACCGACCTGATCCAGATCTTCGAGTGTGACAGGAGCGTTCTGTTTTACCTTATCCAGAACCCCAATGGGCAGGGCGTTCTCGGAGAGCTTGACGTACTCATCCTCGGACATGTGATTGTACGTAGCGTTTTGGTGAATATTCGCTCGAGCAGACCATTTCGCAATGTCAAGCTGCCCCAGGTTACCCCGCTGTGCAGCGGTATTCAGGAGGTGGCGTACCTGGTGCGAAGTCATCGTGACCTCTGACCCATCTGGATTTTTGTAGCCATGGCGCGTCCAGATGCTCCGCTCTTGCCCAACGATGTAATTCAGATCAGTCGTGAACAGGCTCTTGCCTGGAGCCCAAAGTTTGACGCGGCTTGTGCTCAGATCAAGTCGAAACTCATGCGCTCGATAGCAGCAAAGAGCCTCCGAATATTTGAGTTTCCGCTCGTCATCAAGGTAAGGAAAGCCTTCAGGAAGCACTGAGTGACAGTACTCGTTCAGGAACGCCAAAGTCAGCGGCTTACTGGAAATTCGGTACTCTACATAGGGTGCGTAGCCTTTAAAGAACTGATGAATCGCCCATTTTTTTCCCGCCCGAGCCAGCCCCAGCGCCAAGCAAACCTGCTCGTCCGACAGCGGTGCATGCTCTTTCACGCATGGACACTCTTCATGGCGGTAGAACTTGGATGGATTCTCCTCGTACCACTTAGCCAGCCTCCGCCCCTCCGCAGACAATTCAGACAGTCGCCGGACAGCTTCTTCAGCGATCTCCACAAAGCATGTCGGCACATACTTAATGTCCCAGCCGGCGCCTTTACCACCAAAGAAGCGAAGGCCAAGCCGGTCGATGCCTTTCGTGTCCTTGTCATGATGCAACACACTCAAAGGAAGATGCTGAACTTCAGTGATCCTTGATGGCGCGCACATCAGCAATGCAAAGATTGACGTTGTGAAACGGTCACGAGGATGCTGCGAGTCATTCGCAAACATCTCGGCCATTCCCTCCAGTTGCAGATCATCTGGCAGCTTATTGGCGCGCTTGTCTTGAGTCTCCTTATCAGTGCGATTGATCTCTTTCGGCTTCGAAATGGGATTTCGCCATTCAATTCGCTTCGGTGCGATCTTGCTATCGTTCAGGAACTTGACGAGCTTCGCCAATGCAGAGCCTGCTTGGTAGGCAGTGACGTCATACTCCCTAGCAAATTGCGCAGCAATATCCATTACGGTGGCGTCGACCAAAGTAATGTCTGCCTTTCCTTTTACCGTAAGGAGCGCCGGCTCTATGCAGCGAATAGCCTTGAATTCGTTAATCAGCTTGGATGGTTTAAGCCCTTGTTGATAACGGACATATGCTTTAGCAAACGGCAAGATATCCGAGTTCAGGTACTGCTCTTCAGTGTAACCCCTCGCCGGAGCGCCCTTGACGGTAAAGTTTCCAACCTTTGGCCAGGCGTTGGAGCTCCAATCGAGACTTTCACCAAATACCGTAAGCCTGTCCCGGCACATCTCAATGAATTCTTCAAGATTGCTTCTGGAGTCTCGCTCTGACTTGGGGATAAACAGCAGAACCTCAGCCACTATTTGCCCACTCCTTTGGCAACCCGGCAACGATGGATCACGTCGCTTACTGCATAGATCAGTCGATCATTTGCCGATGCAATTTTGAGATCACCCGTCAGATCTTTTACCCGCTCACGCTCTTGGATTAGAGCGTCCAAGACTTCTTCGTGCGGCCCGTCCAGCCAAGGCTGGAAGTAAGTGCAGGTATAACATGCGACCGGGGCAAGGGCACCGCAGAAGCCGTGACTGCCGCAACTACCAACATTCGCTTTGCCATTCGAAATTCGGCTCGACGGGTCGTCACCACGAAGCGCCTGCCTTTCAGATGGAATCACAACACCTCTAAAAATCTGGGCGTAGGGAGCCAACTGCATTGCAACTGCTTTGTCGATCCGCTCTACGATGTCAGGTAGGTTCTTGACGTAAACGCCAGCATTTTGGATATCGGAGTGATCAAGAGCCTCGGCAATGACATATTCGCCCTTCCCCTCACGGGCCAAGTTGGTGCCAAGCGTATATCGGAAGCGGTTGGGATTGAGATGAAGCGGCATACCAGATCGCTCGCTGAGTACATTGATCTTTTCCCCAGCCTCCACAACTGCGCGGGAAATTCCAACCGAAGGGATGTGGAGGCGGTCAGACTTCAGCACCTCTAGCTCTCGCGCAGTGGAAAGCTCCTCACTCATATTGGGGAACAATGGCAGCTCACCATCTACATGCGCCGGAAGGACCTTAGTATCGAGACTCTTGGCGAACAAAACCCGGACATAGGTTGCCTGCTCGTTCAGCAGCATCCAGAGATCGTCAATGATTGCAAACTTCTTGAACGAAGAGCGCCACCCCATATGGCGCTGCTTAGCACGAGGGAAATTAATAAAATACTTACTTCCGAGTTGAATCAAATCCTTGAGCTTTAGAGCAGAAACCTGACCAGGTCGACGCCCGGTCATAGCAAACGTCATGAGCATCGCAGTTTCAGTCAAACCCAAAACATTGGTGGCAAAACAGTGCGTCGTAGACTCTACAACCCCCTGCATTTCGACATCAGTCAACGGCCCCTCTTCCGGGCATTGCGACTGAACGGCACGACCTTTCTCATTACCCGTAATCCGAAAACTATCGAGCAGGGTAAGGGTCTCAGTCGATATTCCAGGATAGCCCAGCCGTACCCACTGCCGCATAAATACCCGTACCGTTGACAGATACCAAGCTCTCGACTTATCCAAACTGGCGCGATAAGAAATAATGGACTCGACAGAGAAGAGCTCAGCACCATTAAGCGTCTTCACATAGTGCGCAAGCCTCCACATCAAATTTTGTACGTGAGATGGAGAGTTATGCCGTGCGTAGAACGCGAGCACCTGACGAAGCGTATAGCTATCGCCTGGGAAAACCTTGCAGTGCTCACCAATAGGCATATCAATATCCTTGCTCAGCTTCCAGCGCTCGTCGAAAAGATCGACCACATAGCCGTCACGCGAGTAAAACTGCTCGTCGCCTAAACGTTGGAGGACATCCAATCCAATCGGCGCCAATGCCTCCACAGTCTCACCCATTGTCATTCACTCTCCTGATTCGATTTTGTGTAGCGCTCTTGAAGCTCGAGGCCAGCTTGCTGAGCTTTCTCTTTCGTATGCCTACGGTTGTAGGTGCCTGCCGTGCCGGAGGTTTCACTCCAGCCCATCCAGTACGACCGAGTCTTTTCCTCTTCCGCGGGACTCATCCCCTTTTCTTCCGCTAGGCGAGAAAAATGATAATTCCAGTTGTGCCGAAGGGCGTGAGCATGAAATCCAGAGTTCTCTACGATGGCCGATATCTGGCACATCCATTTGCTGAAAGCCCCAATGGACAGTGGCGCGCCTTGTGTTGGGCCTGCCTTGTGAGTAACAAAGAGGTAGTCATGCCTCCTAGCACCCGGCACTTTCCTGCGAGCATCCTTCACATAAACAGCAATCCTCTCCACCAGGGCAGGCGCGATGCGTATGCGACGGGGTCGTGTCTTAGCCGTAGGCTGATGCTTTCGTGAATCGAGATTTGAGTCAGGCCGGCGCACCACAGCCATCGTGTTGTCGCCGAAGTTGATATCCCCAATCCTGAGGTTGAGCAGCTCGCCGCGCCGCATGCCTGTGAGTTTGAGAAGAAAGAACATCAAGGCATTGCGAAGCTGCACGTCGCCATCATGGGCTGGATTGTTGTGCGATCCTGGCTTCAGAGCCGCTTCAATGGTATGAATCGCCTCTTCGCTGAGATGAATCTCATCTCTATCAACACTGGATTTATTTGGTCTGCTTGGCCGATGTGCCTTAATCGTCTCAACCATCTTGTTGACTACGTCATCAGCAAGTTGGGGGGCGACCCGATAGGCCAGGAACTGAAGGTACTGCGCGGCGGTGCTGATACGGAAGTAGTGGACGTCTACACCTACCACTTTGGGCTTCTGATAAATCGAAGTGACCTCAGTGGGCTGTTCATTTTCAAGAGAGCGCTGCAGGAAATCGCACAGGTCTCTGATCTGATTGTGATCGAGTAGCACGCCTTGCATGAAAGTCGATACCAGGTCTATGCCCAGCCGAGCCTCCCAGGCGCAGAGAGCTTTAAGTGCATTCAGAGCATTGGTGATGCTATTAGCAGCATGGGAGCTTGCCCTCAGTGTCCAGGTGATGAACAAGGTGGGATAGAAAAGAGGCATGCCCTCCCCGTCAACCAGAACGGAAAATCGCTCGCCATCTGCCCCTCTGAATCTGCGTATAGAGATGTCCATGTACCACACCAAAACTTTACGTTTTGCATGGTTTCAGACTACCAAAAAAACGTCAACGAAAAACTTTACACCCCAAAACAAAGAAACCCCCGCAATGCGAGGGCTCCATACCTAAACCTTACAGAAAAGTCTCAGGTAAGTCCTAGAACGGAATATCGTCATCAAAGCTGTCGAAATCCGGAGCCGGCTGCGGGGCGGCCTGTTGTGGCGCTGGGCGCGACTCACGCTGTGGCTGCTGGCTTGGCTGTGGGCGGGACTGCTGTGGACGCGGTGCCGAGTTGGACATGCCGCCCTGGCCCTGTTGGTCGCCCTGCGGACGGCCGCCCAGCAGTTGCATGG
>Ga0302347_1001429_pt1 | contig 28775 bp, 25 predicted proteins | sample PhyWR1_FD_202178 | JGI IMG/M metagenome (GOLD analysis project Ga0302347, IMG submission 202178) | Leaf surface microbial communities from wheat plants in UC Gill Tract Community Farm, Albany, California, United States - DLSL W.R1 (v2)... | ecosystem: Host-associated > Plants > Phyllosphere >...
TAAAACGGGATCAAAAAGAGCGGATTCGGCAAGGGTTAGCCTCCTGTTGTGAGCGGGCAGCGGACCACCGGTTTAACTTGAACAAGCATTCAAGTTAAACATGGATGGCCTTTCAGCACTAATCGCTGCCCGCAGCTGCACGCCTGATACGTTAGCTCATGGCAAGGTATGACACATGGCCATGATCATCGTTCAGCCTTTATAGCGTGGGGCTATCAGGGGGGAGAGGCGGCAAAAGAAAACGGGAATTTCGGGCGCTGAAAAAAAATCCAAAAAAAATGTTCGCAGAAGCGCAGTGATCAAAAAATAGACTGATTTAGACGCCGATCAGTAGTGCCTCAGGAGGAAAGTACCGACGAATTTACAGCAGAGGGGGGGACCCTATTGATTGAAGTGGTCCCAGAGACTTATCTCGCATTGGCGCCCGCAATCTACAAGCACCAATACGAACAAACAGAGATTCACAAAGAACACCTGATAATGTTACCCGATTACAGTTATCAAAAATTTAAGACTACAAACACTCTCTTTCATACATCGAAGTTAACAATAGAACCTAGATAAAAATCAATCGACAGATAAATCATGCTTTCTTTCAACGGATATTTATATCAATTTAACTTTTCAATGTCTCTGCCGATGGCTCATCGGGAGTTATCGTCGAGAAATTAACGGCCACTGCTTCTTTAATTTCACCCTTTTGAGTAAAACCACTGACACCTACAATATCATTACCATTTCGAGCATCTGCTAATGGCCTTGTATAGTTCAGATCAATCTGTGAAATACTTAACTCGTCCAGCGAATGTAACTCGCTTGTACCAGTCGACTCAATCCTGCTTTGGCCATCATGATTGGCATCAACCCAAACCCTCACATCGCCCCAGCGTTCATCCTGGTTATCAAATTTAAGGTCTTTGTTTCTATCCAGGCTGCGCAGTGCATCAAATGCATTATCAAAGTTCTTTTTACTCGGAGAATCTCGGCTTCCTTGTTCGGCACCAAAATACTCTGACATCAACTCCGAGACATTATCAATTTTTCCGTTTCCATCAAGGTCCAAAACAACCATACCTTCGTCAGGGCTGCTCCACCCCGTTTGCACCTTCTCGCCGTCGTTGTTCATGTCGAAATGAACAGGAGAGGCATGAGGGTTGGTGAGTTTTGCTCCGGCCCCACCCAGATCCAAAATCAAAGGGTCTACTTTGTTTTCTAAGGCGCATTTCATTCTTGCAATTTGTTCTGGCGTTATATAGTTGAGACCTCCAACACTTTCCAAAGAAATATCAACATTAGCAGCTGGCCTTTCGATATTTGTCACAGGTACCCCTCCGCCTGTGCTGTAGCCGTTCGATGCAGAAGTAGCGCCACCTGGCCCCCCACTTCCGCCACTGTCAAGACTACCAGCCGTACCGTTACTTATACCGCCACCTGGAATCACAGGCAGTGAAATATCAACTTCTACACCTTTTACTAATAAATCTTCAAATACTATCTTTATGACAATAGGTATAATCATTGAGGCATTGCCAAAATACTTTTCGAAAATCATCCCGATAGCAGCGGCATTTTGTATAAATACCGTGGCATAATTTTCCATTTGCTCTAAAAAGTTACGGCCCGGAATCTCAACGTAATTATGCCCTAGTCCACCCCCCCACACAGGAAACTCATCACCGAGCGTCCCGGCCCATTGCCATGGTTCCAAACCTAAGTATTTTACTGCGGCTTGCACGTCTCTTTTGATCACATCTTTAATTGGCAAAATGCCTTTAGCGTGAATAAAATCCGCAATAACTTGGTGGGCTAATCTGTCAGAAGCATTTTTATACATACGCGAAGTGAATTTCCTTCCGGAGCGCTCAACTGCATATCGCATGGAATTGGAAACCAGTTCGCTTGCAAAGCTTCCGTCAATATTATTGATAGATTTTGCAGCCATAAGCCAGTTAGCCGTCATCAACATCTGGTCTCTCACTTCGCCATCGGCCTGGTTGGCAATGGCTTTTTGAGCAACATTATATAAGTAATGGTATCCTCCCGCGTAGTCTTTCACGGCGAGTCTACGTTCCAGGTATTTGATATCCGCGGGTGCCAGAGGTATTTGCACCATATTGGCGCCTCCTTAATTAATTAAAAAACGATCCAGAAAATTCAACACAAAAACATCGGCTTCTTTAAGGTTGGAAATCTCACAGCTAAACAAATAGTCAATCCCAAAAGTACTTTTGTACGCTCTTTTTCCCATATAAATCAGATCCCACTCATATATATATGCATTGCTTCCATCACGGCCCGCAACTCTATAAGTCTTTTCACTATCCTCTAACAGTTCAACCCCATCAAAAGACGCAATGGTTTTTAATGTTCGGGTGGCTCGATTTATATCAAACGGAGGAACGGATATAGGAAATAAAACTAACACCATTACATTGTTAGATTTATTTTTATAATCAACCAACTTCATGGAAGGATACTCAACACGAAGAGTGACCACGCTTTCACCGTTAAAATCAATAAGCTCGCAATCCTTATCCGAAACATCAAAGGAAAAAACACTGATATTCGTTTTTTCATTAACAAACGTGCAAGCTGCATGGGCGGGCATTGAGCCCCAAGCAAACACCAGTGATATAAGCCCACCTTGAAGATATCTACGCACTACCAGCCTCCAATATTACTGATGTATCGCCATTTCCACAGGAGTAATAAATATAGCGACCAACAAAATTCAATCTTCATAGCTCAGCGCGGAACATGGTTTTTGGACGTGTCATTTCCATACCCCATCCAAGAGCGAGATTAAAAACCTTAACGCCCTGAAAACTTTAGGCCTGGTACCAAAATATGACCACAGCGAAGCCGCCGTTCTTAATGTCGGATATTTCCGTAACTAAAAATAGTATGTAGGAGAGGGTTAAACAGGGCGCAGAACTGCGCGCCCCCGTTTAAAAAACAGACAAGTCCAGCGGCCGAATCGCGCCCATCCAGATAGCATGGTCGGTGTGGTCCAGCAGGTCGTTGCCGGTATCGGGATGCAAAAACACCACCAGACCGTGCCGGTAGAGCGCCAGCCACGGCAGGACGATGCCGATCAGTTCAGGGCCGAAAGCCAGCTGGCAGCTCCAGTCCGGGTGCGGGCCAACCGGGCGTTCGTGGACGCGGCCCATGGTGACGCCAAACAGTCGCCTGGCCTCTTCGCCCAAGGCGCGCGCCTGATCGATGGTCGAAGCGTCGAAGTAGACATGGGCGTGGTAGCCCTTGATTCGCTGCATAAGTACCTCTTGCCCTCACCCCGCCCTCTCCCGGAGGGAGAGGGGCTGCTTTAAAGCGCCAGCAACCGGCGCAATTCAGCCAGCGCCGGTGCAGTATCCGGACGCACCCCGCGCCACAGATTAAACGCCTCGGCGGCCTGTTCGGCCAGCATGCCCAAACCATCCATCACCTGACCCGCGCCATGCCCGCTGGCCCACACGCAAAACGGCGTCGGCTCCTTGCCATACATCATGTCGTAGCACAGGGTTTTACCCGGCTCGATCAGGCTGCTGGCAATGGGTGGCAGTTCTCCACTCAGGCTGGCCGAGGTGGCATTGATAATCAGGTCGACCGGCTCGTGCAGCCAGTCAAAACCGCTTGCAGCCACCGGGCCCAGGTCACTGAACAACTCGGCCAGCAACTCGGCTTTTTCAACGGTGCGGTTGGCGATGGTGACCGAGGCCGGCCCTTCAGCCAGCAACGGCTCCAGCGCACCCCGCACCGCACCGCCTGCTCCCAGGATCAGGATGCGCTTACCCTTGAGGCTGAAACCGGCATTGACCGTCAGGTCGCGCACCAGCCCTGCACCATCGGTGTTGTCCCCCAGCAAAACGCCATCGGCCAATTTGCTCAGGGTGTTGACCGCTCCTGCTCGCTGGGCCCGAGCTGTCAGTTGATCCGCCAGGCGGTAGGCGTCTTCTTTGAAGGGCACTGTCACATTGGCGCCACGCCCCTGCAGGAAAAACTCCGTTGCGCAGCCAGCAAAATCATCCAGTGGTGCCAGCAAGGTGTCGTACTGCATGGCCTGGCCAGTTTGCTCGGCAAACAGGCGATGCAGCACCGGGGATTTGCTGTGGGCAATCGGGTTACCAAAAACAACGTAACGGTCCATCAGGCAAGCTCCTCGGGCAGTGTCAGGCGTTGGCCAACCAGTCGCGGTCTTGCAGGAAGTAATCCGTCAGGCGCGCTTCCGGGCTTTCCGGTTCCGCTTTCCAGTCATAAGCCCAGCGCACTTGCGGTGGCAGGGACATCAGGATCGACTCGGTGCGACCGCCCGATTGCAGGCCAAACAGGGTGCCACGGTCATAGACCAGGTTGAATTCCACATAGCGTCCACGGCGGAATTCCTGGAACTCACGCTGCTGGGCAGTGTATTCGTCGTTTTTGCGGCGCTGAACGATCGGCAGGTAGGCGTCGATATAGGCATCACCAATGGCGCGAATAAAAGCGAAACAGGTGTCGAAATCCCACTCGTTCAGGTCATCAAAAAACAGGCCGCCAATACCACGGGGCTCATTGCGATGCTTGATATGGAAGTAGGTGTCGCACCACGCCTTGTAGCGCGGGTACACATCGGCACCAAATGGCGCACAGGCCTGCTCGGCCACGCGGTGCCAGTGCACGCAGTCTTCTTCAACGCCATAGTAAGGGGTGAGGTCAAAGCCGCCACCGAACCACCAGACCGGTTCTTCGCCTTCTTTCTCAGCGATAAAAAAACGCACGTTGGCGTGGGACGTTGGTACATGCGGGTTGTGCGGGTGGATCACCAGCGACACACCGAGGGCTTCAAAGCCACGGCCCGCAAGTTCAGGGCGATGAGCACTGGCCGACGGTGGCAGGCCGCTGCCGAACACATGGGAAAAGTTGACGCCGCCTTTCTCGATGACGTGGCCGTTTTCGATTACACGGGTACGACCGCCACCACCCGCCGGGCGCTCCCAGGCGTCTTCAACGAACTGGGTGCCGCCGTCTTCCGTTTGCAATGCGTTGCAAATGCGGTCTTGAAGGTCGAGCAGGTAGGCTTTTACAGCCTCGGTGCGAGTAGTCATGACATCACCTTAAATCGGGCAAAGCGACGCGGCGTGCGGGGCCGGCGGCAAAGGGGGGCTAGCATAACACCGCACTCCGGCTCACCGCAGTTGACGAAGATCACGCTTCAGCGTTGGATGGTGGCTTCGTGAAATGAGCGAGGACAGTGCAGATGGCAAAGCGTATCCAGTTTCGGGCCCACGGCGGCCCTGAAGTGCTTGAGTATGTCGATTACCAACCCGCCGAGCCGGGCCCACAGCAAGTTCGGGTGCGCAATCAGGCCATCGGTCTGAATTTCATCGATACCTATTACCGAGGTGGCTTGTACCCGCTGGCTGAACTGCCGTCCGGGCTGGGCAATGAAGGTGCGGGGATCGTTGATGCGGTGGGCAGTGACGTGCGCAACGTGAACGTCGGCGATCGCGTCGCTTACGGCACCGGGCCGCTGGGGGCATACAGTGAACTGCACGTTTTGCCTGCAGCCAATGTGGTGAAACTGCCCGAGGATATTTCCTTTGAGCAAGCCGCCGCAGTGATGCTCAAGGGCCTGACAACCCAGTACCTGCTGCGTCAGACCTACGAACTCAAAGGGGGTGAAACCATCCTGTTCCACGCTGCTGCAGGCGGGGTAGGTTCGATTGCCTGCCAATGGGCGAAAGCCTTGGGCGTGAAATTGATCGGCACGGTTAGCTCAGCCGAAAAAGCCGCGCACGCCAAAGCTCTGGGCGCGTGGGAAACCATCGACTACAGCCACGAGGATGTTGCCAAGCGTGTACTGGAATTAACCGACGGCAAGAAGTGCCCGGTGGTTTACGACGGTGTAGGCAAGGACACCTGGCTAACGTCACTGGACTGCGTAGCACCACGTGGGCTGATGGTCAGCTTTGGTAATGCTTCAGGCGCGGTAACGGGAGTCAACCTGGGGATCTTGTCGCAGAAGGGCTCGCTGTATGTCACTCGACCGACGTTGGCGTCCTACGCCAATAGCGCCGAAAACCTGCAAGCGATGGCCGATGAGCTGTTTGCGATGATCCGCAGCGGTGCAATCAAGATTGATATCAGCCAGCGTTTTGCGTTGGCTGATGCGGCCAAGGCGCAGACGGAACTGTCGGCGCGCCGAACCACGGGATCGACGATTTTGTTGCCTTAAAACAAATTCGTAGCAGCTGCCGTAGGAACGAGGCTGCGTTCGGCGGCGCAGCCGTCGTAAAACCAGACACTGTGGTCGTTCAGAAAAATCTCGGACTCAGGTTTTACGATTGCTTCGCAACCGGACGCAGCCTCGTTCCTTCGGCAGCTGCTACAAGATCGGTTGGGCTGCAACTCATTACGCCGGGCGTACGATTTTGCCGCTAGCCAGGTCGCGGATCAGGCTCGGGTTTTTACGTCCACCCAAGTTGCCACCCAACACATGGTCGATTTGCCCACGGAAATACTGCTCCACTTTCAAGCGAGTACGCGCTGCCGGCAAACCTGCCGGGTTGGCTGAAGTCGAGACAATCGGCCCCACCAGCGCGCACAGTTCGCGCACCAGCGGGTGATCGCTCACGCGCAGCGCCACCGTATCGTGTACCCCGGTGATCCACTCGGGCAGCAAGCCCTGATGCGGCACCAGCCAGGTGTTCGGCCCTGGCCAGGTACTGGCCATGCGGTCGATCCACTCCTGGGGGAAGTCTTCAAACAGGAAGTCGAACTGGTGAATGTTGTCTGCCACCACAATCAGACCTTTATCCACAGGCCGCGATTTGATCGCCAGCAGCCGCTCGACCGCGTCTTCATCCCATGGGTCGCAGCCCAGGCCCCAGACCGCCTCGGTCGGATAGGCAATCACCGCGCCTGCGCGAATGGCTCTTGCAGCTTGTTGGACGCGCCAGGTGCTGATCATTGAATGTCTCCAGATATGTGCTGCGCGCAGTGTACTTAGCTGGCGCGAGCAAACCAACGCCCACCCTCGAGTACAACATGCCCCGCCAGTTCAAGCTCGGTCAGAGTAGCCAGCAATCGGGGCAAATCCCAACCGCTGATATTGGCCAATGCTTCGCTGGTATAGGGCGCTGCCTGCAACAATTGCACTAATGGATGACAGCTTGGAGTAAACATTTCTGTTGTGGGCAACGGCATCGAGCGCCAGCCACGCAGGCCTTCGAGAATGTGCTCAACGGTCTCGACAAGCGTAGCGCCATCACGGATCAACTGATGGCAGCCACGCGCCCCAGGGTGGTGGATGGAACCGGGCATGGCGTACACCTCGCGCCCCTGCTCTGCGGCGAGACGGGCAGTAATCAGCGAGCCGCTGGACACGCTGGCTTCGACCACCAGCACGCCAAGGGACAAACCGCTGATAATGCGGTTACGCCGCGGGAAGTTGGCGGCTTGGGGCCCGGCGTCCAGAGGAAACTCCGATACCACGGCGCTACCGTTGCAAATCATTGCGTCTGCCAATGCCCGATGGCGCTGTGGATAAAGTTTTTCCAGGCCCGTCCCCAAAACCCCCACTGTCTGCCCGCCAACGTCCAGAGCAGCCTGATGCGCTGCGCCATCAATCCCCAACGCCAGCCCGCTGGTAATCACAAAACCGGCGCCAGCCAGGCTGCGGGAAAAGGCGGTCGCGGTGTCCAGCCCTGGCCGCGAAGCGCGTCGGCTACCGACCATCGCCAACTGCGGTTTTTCCAGAGTTGACGGCTCTCCCGCCACGAATAACAGCGGCGGGGCATCGCTCAATTCGCTTAACAGCGCCGGGTAATCGGCCTGATCATGCAGCAGCACATGGTGTCTGGAGCGCTCAAGCCAGCGCAATGCAGCGCTGGCACCCTCACGGACTTCAGGGCTGCGCCGCGCCTGGGCACACCCCTCGGGCAGCCCCAGGGCACGCCAGGCGCTGGCAGGTGCGCTGAGCGCCGAACTGGCCGAACCAAAGGCTCTGAACAGGCTGTAATAACGCCGTGGCCCAACGTCGGGCAAACGGTGCAAACGCAAGCGGGCCTCCAACTCTGCTGGGGATATTTCTGAGGGTGGCATAGGATCATCCTTGATCGGTTATTCCATCTGGCTGTAAGGAACAAGCTGTGGATAACTCTGTTGACAAGTTGTTTGGCTAACGATGAAAAGTACCGGGTTGAGCCCCTTGGCAGAACTTGAAACGCCAATGGGAAACCCAACATTAGTTGAACGTCGCCTGGAGGCCGGGCAGGTTGGTTTCAAATTGAGACATGCACACGTGCAGCCCGGCAGCTAGTCGTTTCATCCGTGGGTGAATCCCTTTATTATGTGCTCTCGCGTGAAACGCCTGAGCCCGAGCGGGCTCTCTCTGAAGGAGACGTTTTGCACAGGTTGCTCGAGTCCCCAGGACCCACCTGACAACCGTTTTTGAATCTTTCACACAGTGCACCAATCAAACTTATGGCTATTTTGAACATCCTCGAATTCCCAGACTCGCGTCTGCGTACCATCGCCAAACCCGTGGCGGTTGTGGACGACGAAGTCCGTCAGTTGATCGATGACATGTTTGAAACCATGTACGAGGCGCCAGGTATCGGCCTGGCCGCGACCCAGGTCAACGTGCACAAACGCATCGTGGTCATGGATCTGAGCGAAGACCGCAGCGAACCGATGGTGTTTATCAACCCCGAGTTCGAGATCCTGTCCGACGAGATGGGCCAATACCAGGAAGGCTGCCTGTCGGTACCGGGTTACTACGAGAACGTTGATCGCCCGCAGCGCGTCAAGATCAAGGCGCTGGACCGTGACGGCAAACCTTTCGAAATGATCGCCGAAGGCCTGTTGGCGGTGTGCATTCAGCATGAGTGCGACCACCTCAACGGCAAGCTCTTCGTCGATTACCTGTCTACGCTCAAGCGTGACCGGATCAAGAAGAAACTGGAAAAACTGCACCGCCAGAACGCTTGATCGGCATAAAACGCACAACACTCCCGAACTGGCAGGGACCCGATGTGGGAGCGGGCTTGCTCGCGATCGGGCCAACACGGTTCTGCTGATACACCGGGTAGCCCTCATCGCGAGCAAGCCCGCTCCCACATGAAAATGAGCCAGCCGGTCCGTTCGCTGGCTCATTGCCGTCAGTTCCCGCGCCCCCCTATTCCAAGTGAGTATTCCATGACTGAGCCACTGCGCATCGTCTTTGCCGGCACCCCAGAATTCGCCGCCGAACACCTCAAGGCACTGCTAGACACGCCTTACGAGATCGTCGCGGTCTACACCCAGCCGGACCGTCCGGCAGGGCGCGGGCAAAAGCTGATGCCAAGCCCGGTCAAACAGCTGGCGCTGGAGCACAACATCACAGTGATGCAGCCACCCACCCTGCGTGCCCCTGAGGCCCAGGCCGAACTGGCTGCACTCAAGCCGGACCTGCTGGTGGTGGTGGCCTACGGCCTGATCCTTCCGCAAGTGGTGCTGGATATTCCGCGCCTGGGCTGCATCAACAGCCACGCCTCCTTGCTGCCACGCTGGCGCGGAGCAGCGCCGATCCAGCGCGCCATCGAAGCCGGCGACAGTGAAAGCGGAGTGACCGTAATGCGTATGGAGGCGGGTCTGGACACCGGCCCCATGCTGCTCAAGTCCGTGACCGCAATCACCGCCGATGACACCGGCGGCAGCCTGCACGACCGCCTGGCCGAACTGGGCCCACCGGCCGTGATCCAGGCCATTGCCGGTCTGGCGGCGGGGACGCTGCAAGGTGAAGTCCAGGATGACAGCCTGGCGACCTACGCCCACAAGTTGAACAAGGACGAAGCGCGCATCGACTGGAGCCGCCCGGCCGTTGAGCTGGAGCGCCTGATCCGCGCCTTCAACCCGTGGCCGATCTGCCACAGCACGCTCAATGGCGAAGCCCTCAAAGTACTGGCCGCAAACCTGGCTGACGCTCAAGGTGCACCGGGACAGATTCTCGCCGCCAGCAAGGACGGCCTGATCGTGGGTTGCGGTGAAGGCGCCTTGTGCCTCACACGCCTGCAATTGCCTGGTGGCAAAGCGCTGAACTTCAGTGATTTTTTCAACAGCCGCCGTGAGAAATTCGCCGTCGGTACAGTTTTGGGTGCCGCACAATGAATCCTCGTCTGGCCGCCGCCAAAGCCCTGACTGCCGTGCTCAACGGCAAGGCATCGCTCAACAGTTCGTTGCCGCTGCAACTGGACAAGGTTGAGGTACGTGACCGCGGTCTGACCCAGGATCTGGCCTTCGGCACCGCGCGCTGGCAGCCACGTCTGTCGGCGCTGGCCAACAAGCTGCTGCAAAAACCGTTCAAGGCCGCCGACGCTGACGTCGAGGCATTGCTGCTGGTCGGTTTGTATCAACTGCTCTACACCCGCATTCCGGCCCACGCCGCCATCGGCGAAACCGTAGGTTGCGCCGACAAACTGAAAAAGCCGTGGGCCAAAGCCCTGCTTAACGCCGTACTGCGCAACGCACAGCGAGAAAGCGACGCCTTACTGGCTGAGCTGGAACGTGACCCGGTGGTGCGTACTGCGCACCCACGCTGGCTGCAAAAATCCCTGAAGGCTTTTTGGCCTGAGCAATGGGAAGCCATCTGTGCAGCCAACAATGCGCACCCGCCGATGATCTTGCGGGTCAACCGTCGCTATCACAGTCGTGATGCGTATCTGCAGTTGCTGGTTGAGGCAGGGATCGAAGCTCAACCTTGCACCTTTAGCCAGGACGGCATCGTGCTGGCTGCTGCCTGCGATGTACGCAATCTGCCAGGCTTTGCCGAAGGCTGGATCAGTGTGCAGGACGAAGCCGCCCAGCTGGCTGCCGATTTGCTCGATCTGGCCCCGGGCCAGCGTGTACTCGACGCCTGCTGCGCCCCCGGCGGCAAGACCTGCCACATCCTGGAAGTCGAGCCCAAGCTCGCCGGCGTGGTAGCCGTGGACCTGGAAGCCAAGCGCCTGGTGCGCGTTCGCGAGAACCTTGAACGTCTGGGCCTGAGTGCCGAGTTGATTGCGGCTGACGGCCGCGATACCGCAACCTGGTGGGACGGCAAACCATTCCAGCGCATTTTGCTGGATGCGCCTTGCTCAGCAACGGGTGTAATCCGCCGTCATCCAGACATCAAGCTGACACGCCAACCGGACGACATCGCCGCACTCGCCACCCTGCAAGGCGAACTGCTGGACGCGATGTGGCCAACCCTGGAAGTCGGTGGCATCTTGCTTTACGCCACCTGTTCGACGCTGCCGACCGAAAACACCGAGGTGATCGAAGCGTTTCTGGCCCGGACACCGGGTGCCCGCGAGCTGGATATCGCCGGTCAGTTCGGTATCAAACAACCCCACGGCCGCCAGTTGCTGGCGCAAGAAGGTGGGCATGACGGTTTCTATTACGCCAAACTGATCAAGATCGCTGCCGCACGCAGCTAACGGTTCCAGGAAATGACGGCATGAAAATCATCATCCTCGGCGCAGGCCAGGTCGGCGGTACGCTGGCAGAACATCTGGCCAGCGAAGCCAACGACATCACCGTGGTCGACACCGATGGCGAACGCCTGCGCGACCTGGGTGACCGCCTCGACATCCGCACCGTGCAGGGCCGCGCCTCGCTGCCCAATGTGCTGCGCCAGGCGGGAGCAGATGACGCCGACATGCTGGTGGCCGTGACCAACAGCGACGAGACCAATATGGTCGCGTGCCAGGTGGCCTACACGCTGTTTCACACCCCGACCAAAATCGCCCGTGTTCGAGAAGCGGCTTATCTGACACGCGGCGAGGAGTTGTTTGATAACGACGCCATCCCGGTCGACGTGCTGATCAGCCCCGAGCAGGTGGTCACCAACTACATCAAGCGCCTGATCGAACACCCCGGTGCTTTGCAGGTGATCGACTTTGCCGAGGGCAAGGCGCAGTTGGTCGCGGTCAAGGCGTATTACGGTGGCCCGCTGATTGGTCAGCAATTGCGCCAGCTACGCGAGCACATGCCGAATGTGGATACACGAGTCGCGGCGATTTTCCGACGCGATCGGCCAATTACACCCCGTGGCGATACCATCATCGAGGCTGACGACGAAGTATTTTTCATCGCCGCCAGAGCCAATATTCGCGCAGTAATGAGCGAAATGCGCCGCCTTGACGAAAGCTACAAGCGTATTGTCATTGCTGGCGGCGGACAGATCGGCGAGCGCCTGGCCGAGGCCATTGAAAGCCGTTACCAGGTCAAAATCATAGAGATGAATCCTGCACGTTGCCGCTATTTGTCCGACACGCTCGACAGTACAGTTGTGCTGCAAGGTAGCGCCTCGGACCGCGACTTGATGCTCGAAGAGAACATCGCCGATGCCGACGTGTTCCTGGCCCTGACCAACGATGACGAGGCCAATATCATGTCCTCGCTGCTGGCCAAGCGCCTGGGCGCGAAGAAGGTGATGACCATCATCAACAACCCGGCCTATGTGGACCTGATCCAAGGTGGCGAAATCGATATCGCCATCAGTCCGCAGCTGGCCACCATCGGCACCTTGCTGGCCCACGTACGCCGAGGCGATATCGTCAGTGTGCACTCACTGCGCCGCGGTGCGGCGGAGGCCATCGAAGCCATCGCCCACGGTGACTCCAAGTCGAGCAAGGTGATTGGCCGCAGCATCGGTGAAATCAACTTGCCACCGGGGACCACGATTGGCGCGATCATTCGCGACGAAGAAGTGCTGATCGCCCACGACTCTACCGTCATCAATGCCGGCGACCATGTGATCCTGTTCCTTGTGGATAAAAAGCATATTCGCGACGTAGAGAAGCTGTTTCATGTGGGCTTGAGTTTTTTCTAAGGAGTCAGGGATGCTGGAATCACTGGAAAAGATGCTCGCCAAGGGTGTGGATAACTCATTGCTGCGCTTTGGCCTGGGCAAGGGCTATCTGGACCTTGGGGATAACTTGAAAGCGGCGGAGCATCTGCAGCGTTGCGTCGGCTTTGACCCCAAGTATTCGGCGGCCTGGAAGCTGCTGGGCAAGGCGCAGCTGGCGGCGGGGGATCGTGCGGCAGCACGGGCGGCATGGGAGCAGGGGATTGCAGCGGCTCAGGCCCATGGCGACAAGCAGGCCGAGAAAGAAATGACGGTGTTTTTGAAGAAGCTGGATAAGTCGCAGTAATTCATCCAGCTTCATATTGGGAACTTGATGCGGGAGCGAGCCTGCTCGCGAAGATCGTTAGATAATCGCGGCGCTTGTGAAACCTTCGCGAGCAGGCTCGCTCCCACGGGATGCATGTTTGGTCAGTACCAGCGCGCCTCACCCGGCGGACGCTTCTTGAAGCGCTTCATGCTCCACATGTACTGGCTCGGGTACGCCCGCACATACTTCTCGACCACCTTGCTCATGGCCGCGCACGAGGTCGCCGTATCGGTGCTGTACATCTCTTCGGGCGCCGCTTCCAGAATCACTTTGAAACCCGAACCGTCGGGCAGGCGCAATGCGTGGAGGAACACGCCCACCGCTTTGCCGCCCGCCAGCATATTGGGCACAAACTTGCTGGTCAGGGCCATCGTGCCGAGGAACGGCACAAAAATACCGGCTGACTCAGCGGGCTCCGGATCTGCCGGAATGCCCACCTGACCACCTTTGCGCACCTCCTTGATCACGCTCAGGATGCCTTCTTTGGTCGATGCCGCCACGCGGTTGCCCAGCTGAACGCGTTGCTTTTGCAGCAATTCATCCACAGCCTTGAGCTTGGGCGGGCGGTAAAAAATGATCGGCTTGCACTGGCTGCAATAGAAGTGGTTGAGCACTTCCCAGTTGCCCAGATGGCTGGTGATGCCTACCACGCCCTTGCCTGAGGCCAGGGCGTCCTTGAGCACGTCCAGACCTTCGACTTCACGCACCAGGTCAATCGAACGCTGGGCCGGCCAGATCCAGGCGCACGCGCTCTCGGTCAGGCTTTTACCGATGTCCTTGAGGCTCTGGCCCACGAGTTGCTCACGGGCGACCGGGTCCATTTCGGGGAAGCATTTGGCCAGGTTGATCCGCACCACATCGCGCGAACGATTAGGCAGTTTCCACATCAACCAGCCAATGGCCGAGCCCACGCGTTGCACCGCGCTCCACGGGAGCATGGCAAACAATCGCAAAGCCCCGACCAGCAAGGCGCCTTTAAACTTTTCCACAGAATAATCTCTCGAAAGCACTCGTAGCAGCTGCCGAAGGCTGCGTCCGATTGCGAAGCAATCGTAAATGCTGAGTGCTTGATTTTACTGACACATCGCAGGGCCTGACTTCACGACGGCTGCGCCGCCGGACGCAGCCTTCGGCAGCTGCTACGGGTTATGCGTGTGGCGAAAAAAGACATTCTAACCGCCGTTGGCCAGTTCCGCGTAACGGTCGCAATACGTGGCATGGTCCATAACCATGCCGCTGGCCTGCATAAAGGCGTAGCAAATGGTCGGGCCGACGAACGTAAATCCGGCTTTTTTCAGGCCTTTGCTCATGGCTTCGGCCTCTGGCGTCACCGCAGGGAATTCATGGCGTTCAGTAAAGTGGTTGATCTTCGGTTTACCACCCACAAACGACCATAAAAACTCCACCGGGTTGTCCAGAGCCAGCCAGGCCCGGGCATTGCGTCGTGCTCCGGCCACCTTGAGACGGTTGCGGATAATCCCCGGATCCTGCAACAAAACCTCGATTTCAGCGTCCGTCATAACTGCCAGACGCTGCGCATCAAAGCCAAACATGACCTTGCGATAGTGCTCGCGCTTCTTCAAAACCGTGATCCATGACAAACCTGCCTGGAACCCTTCGAGCAATAACAACTCGAACAGCCCATGCGCATCGCGCAACGGCACGCCCCACTCTTGATCGTGATAAGCGGCATACAGCGGATCTTCTGAACACCAGAAGCAACGTGGCATATAGGCTCCAGGGGGTGGAGGGGCGACCGAATCGGGTATACTCCCGCTCTTTAAATCGCAGCCCAAGAAACAGGTGAATTTGTGAGCCAGCCTACGCCAGCAGTGCGTACCTTCCAAGACTTGATCCTCGCCCTCCAGCAATACTGGGCCGAGCAAGGTTGTGTGGTGCTTCAGCCCTACGATATGGAAGTGGGCGCCGGCACATTCCATACCGCCACGTTTTTGCGCTCTCTGGGCCCGGAAACCTGGAACGCCGCTTATGTGCAGCCCAGTCGTCGTCCGACTGACGGCCGCTACGGCGAAAACCCGAACCGTTTGCAGCACTACTACCAGTTCCAGGTGGTTTTGAAGCCAAACCCGCCAAACTTCCAGGAGCTGTACCTGGGTTCGCTGAAACATATCGGCCTGGACCCACTGGTCCACGATATCCGTTTCGTAGAAGACAACTGGGAATCGCCAACACTGGGCGCCTGGGGTCTGGGCTGGGAAATCTGGCTCAACGGTATGGAAGTCACCCAGTTCACCTACTTCCAGCAAGTAGGCGGCATTGAGTGCTACCCGGTTACCGGCGAAATCACCTACGGCCTTGAGCGTTTGGCTATGTACCTGCAGGGCGTGGATTCTGTCTACGACCTGGTATGGACTGACGGCCCCTTCGGCAAAGTGACCTACGGCGACGTGTTCCATCAGAACGAAGTCGAGCAGTCGACTTACAACTTCGAACACGCCAACGTCGACAAACTGTTCGAACTGTTCGATTTCTATGAAAGCGAAGCCAAGCGCCTGATCGAACTCGACCAGCCGCTGCCGTTGCCAAGCTACGAAATGGTGCTCAAGGCATCCCACACGTTCAACCTGCTGGATGCCCGCCGCGCCATTTCCGTGACCGCGCGTCAGCAATACATCCTGCGTGTGCGTACCCTGGCGCGTTCGGTGGCTCAGGCCTACCTTGAAGCTCGCGCCAAGCTGGGCTTCCCGATGGCTCCGCCGGATTTACGTGATGAAGTGTTGGCTAAGTTGGAGGCAGCACAATGAGTGCTCAAGATTTTCTGGTTGAACTGGGCACTGAAGAACTGCCACCAAAAGCCCTCAATACCCTGGCTGATGCATTTCTCGCCGGGATTGAAAAAGGCCTGCAAACAGCCGGTCTGAAATTCAGCGCGAAAAAAGTCTACGCCGCACCGCGCCGCCTGGCCGTTCTGCTGACCCAGCTGGAAACCCAACAGCCGGATCGCAGCATCAATATCGACGGCCCGCCACGTCAAGCCGCTTTCGATGCCGAAGGCAACCCGACCCAGGCAGCCCTTGGCTTTGCCAAAAAATGCGGCGTTGAGCTGAGCGAAATCGACCAGAGCGGCCCAAAACTGCGTTTCAGCCAGGTGATCGTCGGCAAGCCGACCGCCAGCCTGCTGCCGACCATCGTTGAAGACTCGCTCAATGACCTGCCGATCCCCAAGCGTATGCGCTGGGGCGCGCGCAAGGTCGAGTTCGTACGTCCAACCCAGTGGCTGGTCATGCTGCTGGGCGACGAGGTCATCGATTGCACGATCCTTGCGCAAAAAGCCGGTCGTGAGTCCCGTGGCCACCGCTTCCATCACCCGGAAAACGTGCGCATCAGCGCCCCGGCCAACTACGCCGAAGACCTGCGCAAAGCCTACGTGCTGGCCGATTTCTTTGAGCGTCGCGAGCTGATTTCCAAGCGTGTGGCCGAGCTGGCGACGATGCAGGAAGGCAGCGCTATCGTACCGCCTGCCCTGCTCGACGAAGTGACCGCGCTGGTTGAATGGCCGGTGCCGCTGGTGTGCTCGTTTGAAGAGCGCTTCCTGGACGTCCCGCAAGAAGCCCTGATCACCACCATGCAGGACAACCAGAAGTACTTCTGCCTGCTGGACGTCGATGGCAAATTGCTACCGCGCTTTATTACCGTGGCCAACATCGAGAGCAAAGACCCGCAGCAGATCATCTCGGGTAACGAGAAAGTGGTTCGCCCGCGCCTGACCGATGCCGAGTTCTTCTTCAAGCAAGACAAGAAGCAAAAACTCGAGAGCTTCAACCTGCGCCTGCAAAACGTGGTATTCCAGGCCCAACTGGGCAGTGTTTACGACAAGGCTGAGCGTGTTTCGAAACTGGCGGCATTCATTGCCCCGCGCATTGGCGGTGACGCACCGCGTGCCGCCCGTGCCGGTTTGCTGTCCAAGTGCGACCTGGCCACGGAAATGGTCGGCGAGTTCCCGGAGATGCAAGGCATTGCCGGTTACTACTACGCGCTGAATGACGGCGAGCCTGAAGACGTCGCCCTGGCATTGAACGAGCAGTACATGCCGCGTGGTGCTGGCGCCGAGTTGCCGAGCACCCTGACCGGTGCTGCAGTGGCAATCGCCGACAAGCTCGACACCCTGGTGGGTATTTTCGGCATTGGCATGTTGCCTACAGGCAGCAAAGACCCGTACGCACTGCGTCGTGCAGCGCTGGGTATCCTGCGCATCCTGATCGACAAGAAACTCGACCTCGACCTGACTGAAGCAGTGAAATTCGCTGTCAGCGCTTTCGGGGCCAAGATCAAGTCGGCCGGTCTGGCAGATCAGGTTCTGGAATTCATCTTCGACCGTCTGCGTGCGCGTTACGAAGACGAAGGCGTGGACGTGGCCACTTACCTGTCGGTACGTGCCCTCAACCCAACGTCGGCGCTGGACTTCGATCAGCGCGTGCAAGCCGTACAAGCGTTCCGCCAGTTGCCGGAAGCCGCTGCACTGGCCGCCGTGAACAAACGCGTTTCGAACCTGCTGAGCAAGGTTGAAGGCACGGTTTCGACCCACGTTGAAGCCCGCTATTTCGACAATGCTTGTGAGTTCTCGCTGTTCTCGGCCATCCAGAAGGCCGACGAGGCCGTACAGCCAATGGCTGCTGCCCGTCAGTACAACGAAGCCCTGACCCGTCTGGCCTCGTTGCGCGAGCCGGTGGATGCGTTCTTCGAAGCGGTGATGATCAACGCAGAAGACCCGAGCGTGCGGGCTAACCGCTACGCCTTGCTGGCCCGTCTGCGTGGCCTGTTCCTGGGTGTTGCCGATATTTCACTGCTGGGCTGAGGGGTTGCCGTTGAAACTGCTGATTCTCGATCGGGACGGAGTAATCAATTACGACTCCGACGCTTACATCAAGTCAGTCGAGGAGTGGCAACCACTGCCCGGCGCGATCGAGGCCATTGCGCAGTTGAGCAAGGCCGGCTGGACAGTCGCCATCGCGACCAACCAGTCCGGCATTGCCCGCGGCTACTATGATGTTGCCACGCTGGACGCCATGCACGCCCGCTTGCGGGCGCTGGTGGCAGAGCAGGGTGGCGAGGTCGGATTGATTGTCTATTGCCCACACGGACCTGACGCGGGCTGCGCTTGCCGTAAGCCCAAACCTGGCATGTTGCAAACGATTGCCAACCATTACGGCGTTGATTTGGCCCAATGTTGGTTCGTCGGTGACAGTTTGGGTGACTTGCAGGCTGCGCAAGCCGTCGATTCTCAGCCAGTTTTGGTAAAAACCGGAAAGGGCCTACAGACATTGGCCAAAGAGTTACCGGTTAATACTCTAGTATTTGACGATCTGGCGGCAGTCGCCGCAGAACTTATCCACAAATAAAGCATGTTCGAACACTGGCCTGCACGTTATGCGCTGGCCTGTTCCCTTATGCTTTATCCGCAACGGTAAAAGCCGCTATGTCGATACTGCAGGCCATCAGAACCTTCTTCTTTTACCTGCTGCTGGGCACCAGCTCTCTGCTGTGGTGCTCGCTGAGCTTTTTTGTCGCTCCGTTTTTGCCGTTCCGTGCGCGCTATCGGTTTATCAATGTTTACTGGTGCCGCTGCGCGCTGTGGCTGACACGGGTGTTCTTGAAAATTGACGTTCGGGTTACGGGCGCAGAAAACATCCCGCAACGACCGTGCGTGATTCTGGCCAACCACCAAAGTACCTGGGAGACGTTTTTTCTCTCGGCCTACTTTCAGCCGTTGAGCCAGGTACTCAAACGCGAATTGCTGTATGTGCCGTTTTTTGGCTGGGCGATGGCGATGCTGCGACCGATTGCCATCGACCGTGACAACCCCAAGGCTGCGCTCAAGCACATTGCAAAAAAGGGTGATGAGCTGCTCAAGGACAACATTTGGGTGCTGATCTTCCCGGAAGGCACCCGCGTGCCGTTTGGCCAGGTGGGAAAATTTTCCCGGGGGGGCACGGCTCTGGCGGTCAACGCCGAACTACCGGTACTGCCGATTGCCCACAACGCGGGCAAGTTCTGGCCCAAGACGGGCTGGGCGAAAAAGGCTGGCACCATCGAGCTGGTCATCGGTGAACCGATGTACGCCAACGGCAGCGGTCCACGGGCCATTGCCGAGCTGAACGACCGGGTACAGGCCTGGAACGAGCAGGCTCAGCGCGACATGGGTTCGTTGCCTCCTATAGCTAAACCTTCTGAAACGATTGTGAACTAAGCAAATTGTGGATAACTTGTGCACAAGTTTTCTTTTTTTGTGAAAAAACAGACGTAAGCCTATGATTTTTATGCTTATTTCAGACTGTAAGTTTTCACCTAAATACGTGCATAAGTTTTTCTAAGCGCAAAAAAAACCGGCTTATATCAGCCGGTTTTTTTGTGTCTGGCAGCCCGCTCAGGGGCTGACATTAGACCTTGTCGATATTCACATTCCTCGTTTCCTTGAGGCACAGCATGCCCACCACCAGGCTGACCCCGGTGATCACCACCGGGTACCACAGGCCATAGAAGATATCCCCGGTGTAGACCACCAGTGCAAACGACACGGTGGGCAGAAAACCACCGAACCAGCCGTTGCCGATATGGTAGGGCAGGGACATTGAGGTGTAGCGGATGCGAGTCGGGAACAGCTCTACCATCACGGCTGCCAGTGGGCCGTAGGTCATGGTGGCAATGAGTGTCAGTAGTACCATCACCAGTACAACCATTGGCTGGTTGACCGCGCCTGGATCAGCCTTGGCCGGGTAACCCGCTTCGGTTATCGCTGCGCGCATGGCCGCTTCGTCAAAACCGCTGATTTTCTGTTCACCTACCGACACTTGAACTTCAGCGCCCGGTGCAGCCGACTGTGAGGTATACGGCAAGCCCTGCTTCACCAGGAAGGTTTTAACCTTGTCGCACGGGCTGTCAAAACGTGCCTTGCCTACCGGGTCAAACTGGAAGGTGCAGGTGCCCGGGTCGGCCATGACCACAATCGGTGATTGACGGCTGGCGGTATCAATCTGCGGGTTGGCGTAATGGCTCAATGCTTTGAACAGCGGAAAGTACAGGACTGTGGCCAATAACAGGCCAAGCATCAGGATCGGCTTGCGCCCCACACGGTCAGACAGCCAGCCGAAGAATATAAAGAACGGTGCCCCGATTACTACGCTGATAATCAGTAAGAGATTGGCCTGGGCCGGGTCCATCTTGAGCATCTGTGTCAGGAAAAACAGCACATAGAACTGCGCGGTATAGAAGGTTACCGCCTGGCCAGCGTTGATACCGAACAGGGCAATCAGCACGATCTTGAGGTTTTCCCATTTACCGAACGATTCGCGGATCGGCGACTTGCTGGTTTTACCTTCGGCTTTCATTTTCACGAACGCTGGCGACTCGTGCATGCTCATGCGAATCCAGGTCGAGATGCCCAGCAGCACGATGGACAGCAGAAACGGCAGGCGCCAGCCCCAGACTTCAAACTGGTCACCGGTCAGGTACCGGCAACTCAGCACCACCAGCAGCGACAACAACAAACCCAAGGTGGCAGTCGATTGAATCCAGCTGGTGTTGAAGCCACGCTTGCCCGGTGCGGCGTGTTCAGCCACGTAAGTGGCTGCACCGCCGTATTCACCGCCCAGCGCCAGCCCCTGGAGCATGCGCAATACCACGAGCATGATCGGGGCTGCGATACCGATGCTGGCGTAGGTCGGCAACAGGCCGACAGCGAAGGTCGATAAACCCATCAAGATGATGGTCATGAGGAAGGTGTATTTACGCCCGATCATGTCACCCAATCGACCGAACACCAGTGCCCCGAAGGGCCTCACCAAAAAGCCTGCGGCAAAGGCCATCAAGGCAAAAATAAACGCAGTGGTGTCGTTGACCCCAGCAAAGAACTGCTTGCTGAGCACGGTGGCCAAAGCGCCATACAAGAAAAAGTCATACCACTCGAAAACGGTCCCGAGGGATGACGCAAAAATGATCTTGCGCTCTTCGCGCCCGGTCGTTCCTTTGACGGTAGCCGCCTGTTGTGCAAGTGCGTCTGACATGTGCAAAGTCCTCGGCCCTATGGGCCACAGTGATTATTGTTGTTGTCCACTGTCGGTTCCGGATGACTGCGCCCGAAACCACGATCGCCTTCAGGCGACCGGTATAGCTGCCGTGCGGTTAACGCCTGCTGTGTACTGCGGTGTTTCAAGCGAAGCCTGCAAAATCAGCTGCGCGGCTTTTTCGCCAATCATCAGGGTCGGAGAACAGGTATTACCCGACACGATGCTGGGCATGATCGAAGCGTCTGCCACCCTCAAACCCGGTACCCCATGAACGCGCAATTGGGCATCGACCACTGCCTCGGCGTCCTGGCCCATGCGGCAAGTGCCCACGGGGTGAAAAATCGTCGTACCAATACGGGCAGCTGCGTCGTACAGCTCTTGTTCGGTCTGCAAGTCCTTGCCTGGCAGATATTCCTCAGGGGTAAAGGCCTGCAGAGCTGCGCTGGCCACGATACGCCGAGTCAGGCGTATGGCATCGGCTGCTACCTTCAGATCATCAGGGTGGCTCAGGTAATTGGGGTCGATCAGCGGTGCGTCATCCGGGTTTGCCGAACGGATATCCACGCGCCCCCGGCTTTTTGGTCGCAAGTTGCACACCGAGGCGGTAAAGGCCGGGAAGGTGTGCAGCGGCTCGCCAAAACGCTCAAGGGACAGCGGCTGGACGTGGTATTGCAAGTTGGCAGATAACTGATCAGGGTCGGATTTGACGAACGCCCCCAGCTGACTGGGGGCCATCGCCAAAGGACCACTGCGGTCGTAGGCATATCGCAGGCCCATGCCGACTTTACCCCACACGCTATTGGCGACCTGGTTGAGGGTTCGGGCCTTGGTCAGTTTGAAGATCAAGCGTAACTGCAAGTGGTCCTGCAAATTCCCCCCCACCCCGGGCAGCTCATGCAGCACAGTTATCCCCAGGCTTTCGAGCAAAGGCCGCGGGCCAATACCCGAGCGCTGCAAAATGCCAGGAGAGCCAATCGAACCGGCGCAAAGGATAATCTCGCAACCGGCCGTGAAGGTATGCTGTGCGCCTTGCCAGCGCGCACTGACCTGGGTGGCCCGGCCGTTTTCAAGCAGCACTTTGTCGACTTGCACGTCGGTCAAAACCGTCAGGTTGGGGCGCTTGAGTATTGGCCGCAGAAAAGCCTTTGAGGCATTCCAGCGCACACCGGAGCGCTGGTTGACTTGAAAGTATCCACAGCCCTGGTTATCGCCACCGTTGAAATCGCTGACGCTGGCAATTCCGCTTTGCGCGGCGGCGTCACGAAACGCGTCGAGAATCGGCCATGAATAGCGCTGCTGCTCAACCCGCCACTCACCTTCACTGCCATGCAGCTCAGAATTGCCGGCAAAGTGCTTTTCGCTGCGTTTGAACAATGGCAATACGTCATCCCAGCCCCAGCCCGAATTGCCCAACTCGGCCCAGCGGTTGTAATCACCCGCCTGGCCGCGCATATAAATCATGCCGTTGATGGACGAGCTGCCGCCCAAGACCTTACCCCGTGGGTAGCTCAGGCTGCGACCTTGCAAACCGGCCTGGGTTTCGGTCTTGAAACACCAGTCGGTGCGCGGGTTACCGATGCAATACAGGTAACCCACAGGAATATGGATCCACGGGTAGTTATCTTGCCCGCCCGCTTCGAGCAGCAACACGTTGTGGCGAGGATCGGCAGACAGCCGATTGGCCAGCACTGAACCTGCAGGCCCGGCACCCACGATGATGTAGTCGTACACCTTGTTGGCTGATGGCATGTATCACCTCGCGCCTTTTAATTATTGTTCTTGTCCTACACCATCCTATTGATTATTTTCGTGTTGCAAACGCGAGATTTCACCCATGGCTTGTGCGTTTTTGCACAGTCATCCGTAAGCCACATCTGATGTAGCGCTCTGGGGGTTGATCATGTTCGACTGGAATGACATGCGGTACTTCCTGGAGTTGCAGCGCAGCGGACGTTTACTCACCGCCGCCAAGCGCCTGAACACCACCCATAGCACCGTTGCCCGGCATATTGAGAGCATCGAGCAACACTTGGGCGCGGCTTTATTTGTGCAATATGCCCAGGGGTACGAACTGACCCCGGCCGGGCAAGCCTTGCTCAAACATGCCGAAGCGATGGAAAACGTCGCACTGCTGGCCCAGGAAGAAATCAATCAGTCCCTCACCCCCTTAGGCAAAATCCGTCTGGGTGTCACCGAGGGCATTGGCATCATGTTTATCACCTCGCGACTGCGGGGTTTGTTTGAGCGTTATCCAGGTCTGGAGGTGGAACTGGTCGCAGTACCGCGCTTCGTCAGCATCCTCAACCGCGAAGCAGAAATCAGTATTCATCTGGACCGTCCCAACGCCGACCTGTTGATAACTCGCAAACTCACTGACTACCGGCTCGCGCTCTATGCCAGCCGCCTTTATCTGGACAAGGCGCCGCCCCTGAACAGCCGCGACGATCTGGCCAACCACTACTGGATCGGCTACGTCGACGACCTGTTGTTCAGTCAGGAGCTGCTGTTCCTCAATACCTTCTGCCGCACCCCGACCGTGACCTTTCGCAGCACCAGCGTCATTGCCCAGCAACAAGCCGCTCGTGCCGGCCTGGGTATCGCCGTATTGCCCAACTACATGGCCGCTGACGACCCCGACCTGGTGCGTGTATTGCCGGGCGAGTCTGTGCAACGCAGTTACTGGATCAGCACCCGCCGTGAACTGCACAAATCCGTAAGGTTGAGGGTGGTGTGGGATTTTTTACTGGAGTTGTGCCGCGAGGAGAGGGCGGTGCTGCTGGCGCCATAGTCATTTTTTAGCCATTAAAAAAGGCCAACGCTGAGCGTTGGCCTTTTTGGGTACTGCGGGTCAAAACAGGATCAGAAATCCAGGTTGGACACTGCCAGTGCGTTGCTCTCGATGAATTCACGACGTGGTTCTACAGCATCGCCCATCAAGGTGTTGAAGATCTGATCGGCGCCGATCGCGTCTTCGATGGTGACTTTCAGCATGCGACGCACGCTTGGGTCCATCGTGGTTTCCCAGAGCTGATCCGGGTTCATTTCACCCAGTCCTTTGTAGCGCTGGATGGTGTGACGCTTGGTGCTTTCAGCCATCAACCAGTCCAGTGCTTCCTTGAACTCGGTCACTTGCTTGCGACGTTCGCCACGCTGGATATAGGCGCCTTCATCCAGCAGGGTGCTCAGTTGAGCGCCCAGGGTCACAACGGTTTTGTAATCGTTGCTGCCGAAGAAGTCGCGGTTGAAGGTGATGAACGTCGAGTGGCCGTGGGAGATCAGTTCGACCTCTGGCAACCAGACATTACGCTCACGGTCTTCACGCAGGCTGGCTTTGTAGACCAGGCCCGATTTCTCAACCAGACGCAGACGCTCTTCAAACTTGGCCATCCAGTCCTGCATGGCAGCGTGGTCACCCAACTGCTCAAGGCTTACAGCCGGCAGGTAGATGAAGTGCTCGGTCAGCTCCTGAGGGTACAGGCGCGACAAACGCTTGAGGGTCTTCATCACCATGCGGAAGTCGTACACCAGACGCTCCAGTGCCTCACCGGAGATGCCAGGGGCATCTTCGTTCAAGTGCAGGCTGGCATCTTCAAGAGCCGACTGGGTCATGTACTCTTCCATGGCCTCGTCGTCTTTAATGTACTGCTCTTGCTTGCCCTTTTTCACTTTGTACAACGGTGGCTGGGCGATGTAGATGTAGCCACGCTCGATCAGCTCCGGCAACTGACGGAAGAAGAAGGTCAGCAGCAGAGTACGGATGTGCGAACCGTCAACGTCAGCATCGGTCATGATGATGATGTTGTGATAGCGCAGTTTGTCGATGTTGTACTCTTCGCGGCCGATGCCACAGCCCAGCGCAGTGATCAAGGTGCCGACTTCTTGCGAAGAGATCATCTTGTCAAAACGGGCTTTCTCGACGTTGAGGATTTTACCTTTCAACGGCAGGATGGCTTGGGTACGACGGTTGCGACCCTGCTTGGCGGAGCCGCCAGCAGAGTCACCTTCCACCAGGTACAGTTCGGACAGAGCAGGGTCTTTTTCCTGGCAGTCAGCCAGCTTGCCCGGCAAGCCCGCGATGTCCAACGCGCCTTTACGACGGGTCATCTCACGGGCTTTACGTGCAGCTTCACGAGCACGGGCTGCGTCGATCATCTTGCCGACAATCAACTTGGCTTCGTTCGGGTGTTCCAGCAGGAAGTCGGAGAAGAACTTGCCCATTTCCTGTTCAACAGCGGTCTTCACTTCGGAAGACACCAGCTTGTCTTTAGTCTGCGAGCTGAACTTTGGATCCGGCACTTTCACCGAGATGATCGCGGTCAAGCCTTCACGGGCGTCATCACCGGTGGTGGCGACCTTGTGCTTCTTGGCCAGGCCTTCAGCTTCGATGTACGTGTTGAGGTTACGCGTCAGGGCAGAGCGGAAGCCCACCAAGTGCGTGCCACCATCGCGCTGTGGAATGTTGTTGGTGAAGCACAACAGGTTCTCGTTGAAGCTGTCGTTCCACTGCAGGGCGATTTCTACGCCGATGCCGTCTTCACGCTGAACATTGAAGTGGAACACCTGGTTCACAGGGTTCTTGTTGGTGTTCAGGTAATCAACGAATGCACGCAGGCCACCTTCGTACTTGAACAGCTCCTCCTTGCCGCTGCGCTCGTCCTTGAGGACGATACCCACACCGGAGTTCAGGAAGGACAGTTCACGAATCCGCTTGGCCAGGATGTCCCAGCTAAAGTGGATATTCTTGAAGGTTTCAGCCGAAGGCTTGAAGTGGATCTGCGTACCCGTGGTTTCGCTTTCACCCACAATAGCCATAGGCGCCTGAGGAACACCGTGGACGTAGGTCTGTTCCCAGATCTTGCCGCTGCGGCGTACAGTCAGGACCAGCAGTTCGGACAGGGCGTTTACCACCGAAACACCTACACCGTGCAAGCCGCCGGATACTTTGTAGGAGTTGTCATCGAACTTACCGCCGGCGTGCAGCACGGTCATGATGACCTCGGCTGCAGATACGCCTTCTTCTTTATGCACGTCAACCGGAATACCGCGGCCGTTATCGCGCACGGTGATGGACTCGTCCGGGTGGATCGTGATGGTGATGTCGTCGCAATGGCCAGCCAGCGCTTCGTCGATGGAGTTGTCGACTACTTCGAACACCATGTGGTGCAGACCGCTGCCATCGTCAGTATCACCAATGTACATACCGGGACGTTTGCGTACGGCATCAAGGCCTTTCAGCACTTTAATGCTCGTTGAGTCGTACGTGTTTTCTTCGCTCAATGCCTTCACTCCCGATGGTCGTGGGTCTGGGTGATACAGCCCTGTTCCACGTGGAACAGGGCAACTGGCGTTTCCGTCTGCCAGCCTTCCCTCAATAATTCGTGGTCTACACAGGTAATGAATACCTGGCAGCGTAAGTCTTCCAACAAGCGACACAGTGCGTTGCGATGCTGCTCGTCCAGTTCGGACGGCAAGTCATCCACCAGATAAATACATTGGCCTCGCCGGGCCTGGCTGACCAAGTGCCCCTGAGCGATGCGCAGCGCGCAGACCACCAACTTCTGCTGCCCCCGCGACAAAATATCTGCGGCGTTATTTGCACCCAGCTTAAGGCGCAAATCAGCACGTTGTGGCCCCGCCTGGGTATGCCCCATTTGCTGGTCCCGGTGGACAGACGCGGCGAGTACAGCACTCAGCTCACGGTCTTTATCCCAACCACGGTAATAGCTCAGCGTTAACCCCTGGAGATCCAGCAGCTCGCTCAGGGTCTGCTCAAAGACTGGTTTCAAGGCTTTGATGTAGGCGCGGCGGTATTCATCAATTTCAGCACTGGCCAGGCACAGTTCCCGGTCCCAGGCCGCTTGTGAAACGGCGTCGAGTGTACCATGCCGCAGCCATGAGTTCCGCTGCCGCAGGGCCTTCTGTAGCCGCTGCCAGGTCGACATGAACCGCGGTTCAACATGGAACACGCCCCAGTCGAGAAATTGCCTGCGGATCTTTGGGGCCCCTTCAAGAAGTCGGAAGCTGTCCGGGTTGATCAATTGCAGCGGAAGTATCTCGGCCAATTGCGCAGCACTGCGCGCATTCTGGCCGTCGATACGAATCTGGAACTCCCCCTGACGATCCCGCGAGACACCCAGTGCACTGTGTCCGCCTTCTGCCAGTTCTACCTGACCAAAAACTGTACAGCTCTGCTGCTCATGCTGGATAACGGGGTTCAGCCGCACACTGCGAAACGACCGCGCCAACCCTAGCAGGTGGATAGCTTCCAGCACGCTGGTTTTGCCGCTGCCGTTGGCGCCGTACAGAATATTGATGCGGGGGGAGGGGGAGAAGGTCACCGGGTGCAGGTTACGCACCGCGGTGACTGTGACACGACTGAGGGACATCTAGCGTGGGCTGTGCATAAGTTACAGGCGCATCGGCATGACAACGTAGGCCGAGTCGTCGTTGTCCGACTCCTGGACCAGGGCGCTGCTGTTGGAGTCCGACAGGATCAGACGCACTTGTTCAGTGGTCATGACGCCCAGTACGTCCAGCAGGTAGCTCACGTTGAAGCCGATCTCCAGGGAGCCGCCGTTGTAATCAACGCCAACTTCTTCTTCCGCTTCTTCCTGCTCCGGGTTATTGGCCTGGATTTTCAGCTGGCCATTGGCCAGTTGAAGGCGAATACCGCGGTACTTTTCGTTGGACAGGATCGCAGTACGGCTGAACGCTTCACGCAGTGCCTGACGGTCACCGATCACCACCTTGTCACCGCCTTTAGGCAGAACGCGCTCGTAGTCAGGGAACTTGCCGTCTACCAGCTTGGAGGTAAAGGTGAACTCGCCGGTGGTCGCACGGATATGGTGTGCACCCAGAACGATGCTCACTTCGCCGTCTGGCTCGGTCAGCAGGCGCGCCAGCTCGAGGATACCCTTGCGCGGTACGATCACCTGGTGACGGTCTGGTTGGCCGATATCGGCTTTCATCGAGCACATGGCCAAACGGTGACCGTCGGTAGCTACGGCACGGATGATCCCGGCCGACACTTCCAGCAGCATACCGTTGAGGTAGTAACGAACGTCCTGCTGGGCCATGGCAAAGCTGGTGCGCTCGATCAGACGACGCAACTTGCTCTGCTGCAGGCTGCAGGTCAGCGAACCCGGACCTTCTTCAACCGTCGGGAAATCGTTGGCCGGCAACGTCGACAGGGTAAAGCGGCTACGGCCTGCCTTGACCACCAGTTTGTTGTCATCAAGTTTGATGTCGATCAGTGCATCGTTGGGCAGGCTTTTGCAGATATCCATCAGCTTGCGCGCAGGCACGGTGATTTCGCCTGGCTCGGCCGGCTCTTCAAGTTGCACCCGACCGACCAGCTCGACTTCAAGGTCAGTACCGGTCAGCGACAGTTGCTGGCCTTCGACAACCAACAGCACGTTGGACAATACCGGCAAGGTCTGGCGGCGTTCTACTACGCCGGCGACCAGTTGCAGGGGTTTCAACAGGGCTTCGCGTTGAATGGTGAAATGCATGGTCTAGTCCCTTGCCTTAATAAGCTGCGCTGGTGTCATCAGGTTGTCAGAGTTCGCAGCAGGTT
>Ga0302347_1001430_pt1 | contig 28727 bp, 20 predicted proteins | sample PhyWR1_FD_202178 | JGI IMG/M metagenome (GOLD analysis project Ga0302347, IMG submission 202178) | Leaf surface microbial communities from wheat plants in UC Gill Tract Community Farm, Albany, California, United States - DLSL W.R1 (v2)... | ecosystem: Host-associated > Plants > Phyllosphere >...
GGCGGTGATCAACTTCAGCCGCGCTGCGGCCAGTGAAGGTGCCAGCCACAACATCCGTTGCAACGTGGTCAGCCCGGGTGTGGTCGAGACCCCGGCCACGGCAGGCATGCTCACCGATGACAAGACGCGCACCAATACCGAAAAACTCATCCCGCTCAAACGCGTCGGCCAGCCGGTGGAAGTGGCCAACGCCATTCTGTTCCTGGCCAGCGACGAAGCTTCTTACATCACCGGTGCTTGCCTGCCGGTGGATGGCGGGCGCAGCAGCGAGCTGTACACGGTACTGGAATAAGGACCTTTTTATGGAACAGAACGCCTTGCTAGCCCGTCTCGACCGACTGGAGTCGATTGAAGAAATCCGCCAGTTGGCCGGCAAGTATTCGCTGTCGCTGGACATGCGCGACCTCGATGCCCACGTCAACCTGTTTGCCGAAGACATTCGCGTGGGCCGCGAAAAAACCGGGCGTGCGCACCTCAAGGCCTGGGTCGATGACACCCTGCGCGACCAGTTTCACGGCACCTCCCATCACCTGGGCCAGCACCTGATCGAGTTTACCGACCCCGACCATGCGGTGGGCGTGGTGTATTCCAAGAACGAGCACGAGACCGGCCCCGAATGGGTGACCATGCAAATGCTCTATTGGGATGACTACGAGCGTATGCAGGGGCGCTGGTATTTCCGCCGCCGCCTGCCTTGCTACTGGTACGCCAGTGACCTCAACAAACCGCCGATCGGCACGCAAAAAATGCGCTGGCCGGGGCGCGAACCCTACGCCGGTACGTTTCACGACCTGTTCCCGTCCTGGACCGAATTCTGGGCCCAACGCCCGGACAAGGAACAACTGCCGCAAGTGGCGCCAGCTGCCCCGGTCGAACACTTTCTTGCCACCCTGCGCCGCGGGGCTGGTGCGCCGAAAATTCGCGTGCGCTGAGGAAAAACCATGAGCATTTTGTTTGAACCCGTGCGCCTGGGCGAGCTTGAGCTGGCCAACCGCATCGTCATGGCCCCCATGACCCGTAGCCGCGCCGATGCGCAGGGCGTGCCGACCGCCGAAATGGTCGAGTACTACCGCCAGCGTGCCTCGGCCGGGCTGATCGTTGCCGAAGGCACGTCGCCGTCGGCCAGCGGCCTGGGCTACTGCCGCACCCCGGCGATTTATACCCAGGCGCAGATCGCTGCGTGGAAGGCCGTGACCGATGCGGTCCACGCCGAGGGCGGCCTGATCGTGCTGCAACTGATGCATGTGGGGCGCGCCGCCAGCGCGCTGAACAAGCCCAAGGGGGCCGCCACGGTGGCACCCTCGGCCTTGCGCGCCCGTACCCAGCTGTTTACCGATGCGGCCGGGCTGGTCGATACCGACGAGCCTCAGGCCCTGACGCTGGACGCTATCGGGCAGGTGATCGGTGACTACCGCCAGGCGGCATTGAATGCCCGCGCCGCCGGTTTTGACGGCGTCGAGCTGCACTGCACCAGCGGCTACCTGCCCATGCAGTTCATGGCGTCAGGCAGCAACCTGCGCGATGATCAGTACGGTGGCAGCGTCGAGAACCGCGTGCGTTTCCCGGCACAAGTGCTGGCGGCGATGGCGGCTGCCATCGGCGCCGGGCGCGTGGGCTTGCGGCTGTGCCCGGGTAACCCGTTCAACGATATTGAAGATCAGGACCCGCTGGGTACCGCCGTGGCGCTGTGCAAGGCCGCCGAGCCGCTGGGCCTGGCCTATGTACATATCATGCGCTCACCCCTGGCCGAGCTGGATGCCTTTGCCCTGGCCCAGCGTCATTGCAGCAACGGCCTGATTCTCAATGACGGCTTTGACGGCGAATCGGCGCACGCCGCGCTGCAGGCCGGGCAGGGCGATGCGGTGTCGTTTGCCCGGCACTTTATCGCCAACCCGGACCTGGTCGAGCGCCTGCGCAGGGGCCTGCCCCTGGCCCGTTTCGAGCGCAAGACCCTGTATTCCCCTGGCCCTGCAGGCTACAGCGACTACCCCCTGGCCGAAGCGGTGAGCGCATGAATGACATGTCCCGGATCAGCGCACTGGTGGCGCCCACACAACAGCCCGTCCCGCGCCAGCAGACCCAGGCCCTGCTGGACTTGCGTTCTGCGGCCAGTGCCCGGATCAAACCAGCGGACCTGTACACCCTGGCCGACCGCCTGGAGGAGCAGGCCCGGGACTTTGCCGAGCGGCCCTTCTTGATCGCTGGCGAGCAGCGGTTCAGCTACGCCAGCGTGGAGGCCCAGGCCAATCGCATGGCCCATGTGTTCTATGCCAAGGGGCTGCGCCCGGGTGACGTGTGCGCGATTGCCATGGAAAACCGCCCGCAGTTTTTCTTCAGTTGGTTCGGGTTGGTCAAGCTCGGTGTGGTGGTGGCGTTCATCAATACCCAGGTCACCGGCAAGCCGCTGGTGCATGCCCTGCAATCCACCGGCGCCAAGGCGGTGGTGGTGGGCGAGGAGTGCCTGGGCAACCTGCTGGGCACCGATGGCCTGCCGGATGTGCCGCTGTGGCTGGTTGAAGATGCCCTCAACCCGTTTGATGGCCCGTTGCCGACCTTTGTCGATTGTGACTTTGCCGAGCAGATCAGGCAGGCGCCAGGCACGGTGTTCCCCCGTGACGTGCGCGCAGCGATCACGGCTGAAACCACCACCCTGCTGATTTTTACCTCGGGCACCACCGGCCTGCCCAAGGCGGCGCGCTACAGCCATATGCGCTGGATGTCTTCGGGTGACGTGATGGAGGTGACCCTGGGGGCCACCTGCGACGACGTGTTTTATTGCTGCCTGCCGCTGTACCACGGTGCGGCGGCCACCTCGGTGACGTCAACGGCATTGCGTGCCGGGGCGAGCATCGTCATGCGGCGCAAGTTCAGCGTGCGCGAGTTCTGGGCCGATGTGCGGCGCAATCGCATCACCGTGTTCCAGTACATCGGCGAGATTTGCCGCTACCTGCTCAACCAACCCGTGGTAGCCGGCGAGCGCGAGCACAGCTTGCGCCATATGCTCGGTGCCGGGCTGACCCCGGAATCCTGGCAACGCTGGCTGGAGCGGTTCGGCCCGATCCAGGTGTTCGAGGGCTGGGGCGCCACGGAGTCCAACGCCAACCTGATCAACGTCGACAACTATGTAGGGTCCTGTGGTCGTGTACCAGACTGGAGCCGCACCAATCTGCGCCTGGTGCGGTACGACGTCGAAAGCGACAGCCATCCCCGGGACGCAAACGGCTTCTATCAACTGTGCCAGCCCGGTGAACTGGGCGAGGCAATGGGCTTTATCATTGACCACCCGCAAATTGGCGGCGGACGTTTCGAGGGCTACACCCAGGCGGCCGCCACCGAGAGCAAGATCCGCCGCAACGTGTTCCAGGAGGGGGATGCCTACTGGAGTTCGGGGGACCTGCTGCGCTATGACGACGAGGGTTATTTCTACTTTGTCGACCGCATCGGCGACACCTACCGCTGGAAAAGCGAGAACGTTTCCACCCTGGAAGTGGCCGACACCCTGAGCGATATGCCGGGTCTTGAGCTGATCAACGTCTACGGTGTGCAGGTGCCCGAGCATGAAGGGCGGGCCGGGATGGCGGCGGTGCTGATGCAGCCCGGGCATGCCTTTGACCCGCAGGCCTTTTATGACCTGACCCTGGCGCGTTTGCCCCGTTATGCGGCGCCGGTGTTTGTGCGGGTCACCCCTGCAGCTGACCTGACCAGCACTTTCAAGCTGCGCAAGGTCGACTTGCAGCGCCAGGGCTACGCCCCGCAGTTTTTCAGCGACCCGCTGTTCGTGCGCGATGAAAGCAGCGCCAGCTATCAGCCGTATTCACTGCAGGTACTGGCCCGTAACGGCCTGCTGCCGTTTGCCGGGGCCAGCCATGAGTGATGACCTCGACGCCCAGGGCCATCAATGGCGTGACGGCCTGCGCTACCCCTGGCCGCAGGCCCCGGCCAACGGCCAGGTGCAGGTTGTGGCCGAGGGTGTGCTGTGGTTGCGCATGCCGCTGCCATTTGGCCTCGACCACATCAATCTGTACCTGCTGCGTCACGCTGATGGTTGGGTGGCGGTGGATACTGGCCTGAACAGTGATCAATGCCGCAGCGTATGGGAGCAGGTGTTTGTCGAGGCAATGGCTGGCTTGCCGCTCAAGGCGGTGATCTGCACCCATTTTCACAGTGACCATACCGGTGTGGTCGGCTGGCTGGCCGAGCGCTTCCGCTGCCCGGTGCTGATGACCCAGGGCGAGTTCGATGCCTTGCATCACGGCCCACCCACGGCGGCAGAGCCGGACTGGGCGTTTCTGGATTTCTATCAAAAGGCCGGTTTCAGCGCCGAGCGCGCCACCTCGCTGCTACCGCTGATCCAGGGCGAGCACTTTCGCCCGCAGCTGGTGGCCGGGTTTACCCGGTTACGCCACGGCAGCGAACTGACCATCGGCGGGCGCCGCTGGCAGGTGGTGATGGGCAACGGCCATTCGCCGGAACACGCCTGCTTGTATGCCGCGCACGATGGCCTGCTGATTTCCGGCGACCAGGTGTTGCCGCGCATCACCTCGACCATCGCTGTGTACGTCACCGAACCTGCCGCCAACCCGCTGCGCGACTGGCTGGACTCCATCGAACGGCTGCGGGTGATCCCCGACAGCGTGCTGGTGCTGCCGGCCCATGAGCGGCCGTTTTTCAACCTGCATCTGCGTCTGGACCAGTTGCGTGACCACCATCACAACCACCTGCAGCAGTTGCTCGCGGCCTGTGCGCAACCGCGCACCGGGCTGGAGCTGATGGCGGTGCTGTTCAAAAAGCTGTCAGGCCGTTTCGACGAGCTGATGGCGCTTGGGGAGACGTTGGCGCACGCCAATTACCTTATGGCCGAGGGGGCGCTCGTTCGTGAGGTGCAAGGAGGGCTGCATCGTTATCGGCTGGCCCCGACAGGAGTCGCGAAATTCGACCCGCTTCAGTTGTGCTTTGCAGCATGCAATGACGCTTGAACCCATCGAAGCGGCCACCGAGTCGCGAATCAGGAGAGGCAGAGTGATCAATAAAAATAACAATAAATGTCTTGGGCTGCGCCCGCACAGTGTTCAGGCCAGTGGCCTGGCCGTTGCCGTGGCATTGGTCAGCAGCCCGTTGTGGGCCGGGGATACCATTGAATTTGAAGATGGCACCACCATTGACTGGTCGGTGACCACCAGCTACGGCATCGGCACGCGCCTGGGCAACCCCAGCGGTCGGCTGATGGGGATTAACGCCGATGATCCGAACCGCAACTTTGATCAGCACAGCCTGACCACCAACCGGGTGGGCGCGCTGGGCGAGATGATCCTGCGCAAGGACAACTACGGCGCAGTGGTGCGCGCCAGTACCTTTTACGACGACGTGTATCACCGCAAAAACGACAACGACTCACCGGCCACCGTCAACAAGTACGGTGACAACGACGAGTTCACCAGCGATACCCGCTACTACAGTGGCGGGCGCACGCGCCTGCTCGACGCCTATGTGTTCGGCGGCTGGCGCTTTGAAAACGACACCATGCTCGATGTCAAAGCCGGTCGGCATATCGAGTCCTGGGGTGAAAGCTTGTACTACCCGGGCGTGAACGGCGTACAGAACCCGTCCGACGCGGTCAAGGCGGCGCAGCCGGGGGTCGAGGTCAAAGAGGTGTTGCTGCCGGTGGGGCAGTTCTCGGCGTCGTACCGCATCAACCCGCAATTCACCCTGGGCGGTTATGTGCAGTACGAGTGGAAGGGCACCGAATTGCCGCCTGTGGGCAGCTTCCTGTCGACTTCCGACGTGATCGGCCCGGGCCGCGAGTTCTTGTACATGGGCGCCAACAAGGTGCCTTACCTGGGTACCGATGAGCCGCGCGACAGCGGTCAGTGGGGTGCGCAGGTGCGCTACCGGCCGATCACCGACCTTGAGCTGTCGCTGTTCCATGTGGTGTACCACGACAAAAACCCGGCTACCGCACTGGTCGGCTGGGACCCGATACCGGCAGGCCCCGGTGGCCTGGCTTACAAGGCCAACGGTTACCGGGTCAAGTATTTTGAGGACATCAAACTGACCGGTATCAGCGCCACCACCAAGCTGGGCGAATACCAGTTGGGGGCAGAATGGTCGTATCGCGACGGCGCGCCGGTGATGGTCAATACCGGCCTTGGCCCGGTACCGGCCAAGGGTCGTGGCCAGCAGTTCCAATTGTCGGCGATGCGCATCCTGGGTGATCGCCCTTGGGCCAGCCAGACCACCCTGACCGGTGAATTTGTCACCGTGCGTGCTGACCACGCCGACGAAACCTCGGCCGCGCCGAACCTTGAAGGGGTGGGGCTGTTGCCGTCGCTGGTGCCTTCGGTGCAGCCGTCCGACCAGTACACCTACAAGACCGCCACGGCCTGGCGCACGCGCTCGTCGAGCGCCTACACCGTGGGCGCCTCGTTCAGCTACCCGGGGGTCTTCCAGGGCTGGGACCTGGAAGTGCCGTTCACCTTCTCCAATGTGTTCAGTGGTGCTGCGCCGATGTCGGGAACGATTGCCGGTGTGGCAGGGGATCGCCGCCTGAGCGCGGGGACCACCTTCAAATACCTGAGCAACCTCGAAGTGTCGCTCAAATACATCGGCTACCTGGGCTCGCCGGACCCGATCTACCGCCCGCTGGCAGACCGTGACTACGCCACGTTCTCGATGAAATACACGTTCTGACGATTTGCCCGTTCCCTTTGTGGGAGCGGGCTTGCCCGCGATACAGGCACTGAGGTTTTACAGCAGAACCGCGTTGGTGCCATCGCGAGCAAGCCCGCTCCCGCGCAACGGTCTGATTTGCACTTTTAAAGAGAGATAACCATGGGTCTTAAAGGTCATGCCGCCATTGTTGGCAGCGCTCAGTACAAACCCGAGAAATACGCCACGGCGCCGCGCATGTTCCATCTGGAGCAAGTCGCCGACCTGGCGGCCCGGGCTCTACAGGATGCCGGCTTGCAGGCATCCGATCTCGACGGCCTGGTGATCAACGGCCCGCAATTTCATGAAGCCTCGGTGTTCGTGCCGGCGATGGCCGCCGAGTACCTGGGCATGCGCCTGAATTTTGCCGAGGTGGTCGACCTCGGCGGCTGTACGTCGGTGGGTATGGTCTGGCGCGCGGCGGCTGCCATCGAGCTGGGTTTGTGCCAGGCGGTACTGTGCGTACTGCCGGCACGCATGGCGCCTTTGGGCCCGGATGAAGACGCCAGCTGGATGGCCCGGGCCATGCGCTATGGCGGGCACAGCACGGCATTCGGCGCTCCCGAAGCCGAGTTCGACTTGCCGTACGGGCATATGGGCCAGAACACCGGCTACGCCATGATCGCCCAGCGCTATGCCGCGCAATATGGCTATGACCCGCGGGCACTGGCAAAAATCGCCGTCGATCAGCGCACCAATGCCCAGTACAACCCCGAAGCGATGTTTTACGGCCAGCCGCTGACCATCGAGCAAGTGCTGGCCAGTAAAAAAGTCGCCGACCCGCTGCATGTGCTGGAAATCGTCATGCCGGTGGCGGGTGGCGCCGCGATGATTATCGCCTCCAAAGAGGTGGTGGCCCGGGCCCGCAAGCGGCCGTCGTGGATCACCGGTTTTGGCGAGCATCTGGCATTCAAGTCGCCGTCCTATGCCCAGGACATGCTGCACACGCCTATCGGGCCTGCCTCGCAGCGGGCATTTGCGATGGCCGGGCTCAAGCCGGGCGATGTGGATGCCGCACAAATTTATGACTGCTACACCATCACCGCCTTGCTGACCCTGGAAGACGCCGGGTTTTGCGCCAAGGGCGAAGGCATGAGCTTTGTGCGCGAACACGACCTGACATGGCGCGGTGACTTCCCGATGAACACCCACGGTGGCCAGCTCAGCTTTGGCCAGGCCGGTGCGGCGGGGGGCATGAGCCAGGTGATCGAGGCGGTGACGCAAATCGCCGGTGAAGCGGGCGAGCGCCAGCTCAAGCGCTGCGACACGGTGTATGTCTCAGGCACCGGTGGAGTGATGAGTGAGCAGGGCGCATTGATACTTCAGGGAGCATAAATCCAATGTCGAACAACAAACCAATGCCGGTTCCGACCGAGATTTCTGCACCGTTCTGGGAAGGCTTGAAGGCCGAGCGTCTGCTGATTCAGCAATGTGAGCGCTGCAGTCACTGGGTGTTTTACCCGCGCCGGCATTGCCCGGCGTGTTTTACCCATGCACTGGCCTGGCGTGAAGTCAGCGGCGGGGCGACGCTGTACAGCTTCACCGTGACCCGCATCGCGACCCTGCCCGACTTTGCCGATGAAATGCCGCAGATATTGGCGGTGGTCGAGCTGGATCAGGGTGTGCGCATCAATACCAATCTGGTGGGGCTGGACGAGGCCGAAGTGAAGGTCGGTATGCGCCTGCAACCGGTGTATGCCGAGGTCGATGCCAAGGGCAACCGGCTGCTGCGCTTTACCGGGCTGGACAAGGACGCCGAGGGTTTGAAGGCCTTGCGTGCGGTGGAACAGCCGGTGGTAGAAGCCGTTGTACAGGTGCGTCAGGTGGCGCTGGATGACGAAGCGGCGTTGCAGGCGCTGGTCAGCGACGAGTTCAGCGCGTGGAGCAATCAGGTGGTGGTTGATCAGGGCTTGATCGACAGCTTTGCCCTGTTGTCCGGGGATGATTACTGGATCCACACGGACCCTGAGCGAGCGCGCAAGCACAGCCCATTTGGCGGCACCATCGCCCACGGTGCGCTGGTGCAGATCCTGCAATCGCGGATGAAGCTCAATCTGGGGTACGAGATCACCGGGTTTACCAATATGGTCAACTATGGCTCGGATCGTCTGCGCTTCCCGGCGCCGGTGCCGGCTGGCTCGACCATCCATGCGCGGGCGCGGGTCAAGCGGGTGGAGCGGGTCAAGAGCGGCACCCAGCTGACCCTGGAACTCAACACCCATGTCGTGGGCAGCGAGCGGCCGTCGGTGATCAATGAGCTGGTGATTTTGTATATGTAATGCCCTGTGGGAGCGGGCTTGCCCGCGATGGCATCGACGCGGTTTTAATGACACACCGCGCCGCCCGCATCGCGGGCAAGCCCGCTCCCACCGGTTTAAGGCGCCCCGCCTGGCAAGCTTTAGTCTCAACGGACGATGAGTCCCGCCCGCAACCTTCCCATACTGCCCCAAGCCAATAAATACAGGCATTGAGGAGCAGGCACATGATCGACATTCGTGGTTTGAGCTACTTCGTTGCAGAGTCTGCAGATCCCGTTCAATGGCAGCGTTACGCCACAGACGTGCTCGGGATGATGGTCAGCGAAGCACCCGCCGGTGGCTTGTATGTGAAGATGGACGAGCGTCCGTTTCGCATGCTGATCGTGCCCGGTGGCGAATCGCGCTACCTGGCCTCCGGCTGGGAGCTGGCCAGCGAAAAGGCTTTCAATGCCGCCATCGAAGTGCTGGACCAGGCCGACGTCAGCTGGCGCCACGGCACCGCCGAGCAATGCAATCAGCGCGGTGTACAGGCGCTGTTGCAGGTTACCGATCCGTCAGGCAACCGCCATGAACTGAGCTGGGGCCATCGCTCCGATTGCCAGCCGTTTGTCTCGCCCCAGGGGGTGCCGCGGTTTATCACCGGGGACATGGGCCTGGGCCACACCGTGCTGCCGGCGCCGAACTTCGATGCCACTCTGGCGTTTGCCAAGGATGTACTGGGTTTTGAGTTGTCGGACATTTTCAACTTCCGCCCCGACCCGTCGGCTCCCCCGATCCGTATCCACTTTCTGCACTGCAAGAACAGCCGTCACCACAGCCTGGCCCTGGCCGAATACCCGGTGCCGTCGGGCTGCGTGCATGTGATGGTCGAGGTTGATTGCATGACCGAAGTGGGCCGTGCCCATGACCGGCGCATCGCCCATGACGTGCCGTTGTCGGCCACCCTCGGCCAGCATCTGAACGATCACATGACCTCTTTTTATATGAAAACCCCTTCAGGTTTCGACCTGGAGTACGGCTATGGTGGCCTGCTGGTGGACTGGCAGGAGCACAGCGCTTTTGAATTCACCCGGGTCAGCCTGTGGGGCCACGATTTTTCCGTCGGCCAGCAGCAGTAAGGAGCAACACATGAACAAGCAAATGACAGCGGCCGATGTGGTCGGCCAGTTGCGCGACGGCATGACCATCGGCTTCGGCGGCTGGGGCCCGCGGCGCAAGCCGATGGCGATCGTGCGCGAGATCCTGCGCTCGGACGTCAAGGACCTTACCGTGGTCGCCTACGGCGGCCCCGAGGTCGGCATGCTCTGCGCTGCCGGCAAGGTGAAAAAGCTGATTTTCGGTTTTGCCACCCTCGACGCCATCCCCCTGGAACCCTACTTTCGCAAGGCCCGTGAGGCCGGTGAGCTGGAACTGATGGAGCTGGACGAGGGCATGCTGCAATGGGGCCTGCGCACCGCCGGCATGCACTTGCCGTTCCTGCCCACCCGCTGTGGCCTGGCCACCGATGTCAGCCGCCTGAACCCCGACATCAAGCCGATAAAGTCGCCCTATGCCGATGGCGAGGTGCTGCTGGCCATGCCGGCGCTCAACCTGGATATCGCCTTCCTGCATGTCAACGTGGCCGACCGTTTGGGCAACACCCTGGTGACCGGCCCCGATCCGTATTTCGATCATTTGTATGCGCGTGCGGCGAAACAATGCTTTGTGTCCTGTGAGCGCATCGAGGAACGCCTGAGCCTGGATGCTGCCCAGGCCCGCTTCAACACCTTTGAGCGTTACCTGGTCAGCGGCGTGGTGCATGCACCGTTTGGCGCGCACCCGACGTCGTGCCCGTCCGACTACGGCTGGGACCTGAGCCACTTGAAACGCTACAGCGCCAGTGCCGCCGAAGAAGGCGGCTGGCAAGGCTACATGGCCGAGTTCGTGACCCCGGGCGAGAGCGCTTATCAGGCCAGCAATGGCGGTGTTGACCGACTCAGCGCCTTGCCGCTGCCCGTGTTTTAAGGAGCTTTTACATGACTGCAACTAGCGAATTTACCCTGGCTGAATTGTTGATCGTGGCCGCCTGTGAAGCCTGGCGTGGCAACGGCGAAGTGGTTGCTTCGGGCCTGGGCGTAATCCCGCGTCTGGGCGCGAGCCTGGCCAAGCTGACCCATAGCCCCGAACTGTTGATGACCGACAGCGAGGCCTTTCTGGTAGAGGAACCGATCCCCTTAGGGCCGCGCGGCGACTATGTGCCGCGTTACTCGGGCTACCTGTCGTTCGAGCGGGTGTTCGAGTGCGTGTGGGGCGGGCGTCGCCACGCGATGATCGGCCCGACCCAGATCGACCGCTGGGGCCAGACCAACCTGTCGTGCATCGGCGACTATCACAAGCCGAAAGTGGCGATGCTCGGGGTGCGCGGTTTGCCGGGCAACAGCATCAACCATATCAACTCGTTTTTTGTGCCGGCGCATAACACCCGGGCGTTTGTCGCGGGGGAAGTGGACATGGTTTCGGGTGTGGGCTTCAAACCCGAGCGCTGGGAAGAAGGCATGCGCCGCGACCTGATGGACATCCGCTTGATCGTCACCGACCTGTGCGTGATGGACTTCGGCGGGCCGGACCGCGCGGTGCAGGTGCGTTCCCTGCACCCTGGCGTGAGCTTTGAAGAGGTGCAGGATAAAACCGGCTTCCCGCTGCTCAAGGCCGCCGACCTCAAGCAAACCGTGGCGCCGACGCCGGAGCAACTGGCGCTGATCCGCCGCCTCGATCCCCATGACTATCGCGCCTCTGCGCTCAAGGGCAACCCGCCCGGCATTCGTCAGGCCTGAAGGCCAGGAGTTCACATGAGCAGCGACAGCGAATTTGTGCAGCGGGCTGATACCGCTGTGTATGAAACCGAGGAGCCGGTGCTCTATGGGGTGGCGGACGGAATTGCCACGCTGACGATGAACCGGCCGACCGTCAATAATGCGCAGAACTCGCAAATGACCTACGCCCTGGACGATGCCTTTCGCCGTGCCGTCAATGACGACGCGGTGAAGGTCATTGTGCTGCGCGGCAATGGCAAGCATTTTTCGGCGGGGCACGATATCGGCACCCCGGGGCGCGATATCAACAAGGAATTCGACCGCGCCAGCCTGTGGTGGGACCACACCAACAAGCCGGGCGGCGAGTACCTGTATGCCCGCGAGCAGGAGGTGTACCTGGGGATGTGCCGGCGCTGGCGTGAATTACCCAAGCCGACCATCGCCATGGTCCAGGGTGCGTGCATTGCCGGTGGGCTGATGCTGGCCTGGGTCTGTGACCTGATCGTGGCCAGCGACGATGCGTTTTTCCAGGACCCGGTGGTGCGCATGGGCATTCCGGGGGTGGAGTATTTCGCCCATCCCTATGAATTGAACCCGCGCATTGCCAAGGAATTTCTGTTTACCGGCGATCGCATGAGCGCCGAACGCGCTTATCAAATGGGCATGGTCAACCGCCTGTTTGCCCGCGAGGGGCTGGAGGCGGGCACCTATGCGCTGGCGGCGGCCATCGCCAAACAGCCGCGCATGGGCCTGGCGCTGACCAAACAGGCGATCAATCACGTCGAGGACTTGCAGGGCAAGCGCACGGCGATGGACGCTGTGTTTGCCTGGCATCACTTTGCCCATAGCCATAACGAACTGCTCTCCGGCGACAAGCTGGGCGGCTATGACGCCAAGGCGATGATTGAAGCGAACAAGAGTGCTGCGGGAGAGCGTCGATGAGTGAGTATCTGCAAACGGCGTTGACCGACGCTCTGGGCTGTCGCTATCCCATTGTGCAAACCGCGATGGGCTGGGTGGCGGATGCCAATCTGGTGATCGCCAGCACCCGCGCCGGGGCCTTCGGGTTTCTGGCCGGGGCGACCATTGCAGCGGATCAACTGGAAGCGCAAATCCAGCGAGTGATCGAGGCCACGGGTGGCAGTAATTTCGGCCTCAATTTCCATATGTTCCAGGAAAACGCTGCGCAGTGCGTGGACCTGGCCATTGAATACCGTCTGCGTGCGGTCAGTTATGGTCGCGGCCCGGATCGTCAAACTATCGACCGTTTCAAAAAGGCCGGGGTGCTGTGTATTCCCACCGTGGGCGCACTGAAGCACGCGCTCAAGGCCGTGGAACTGGGCGCGGACATGATTACCGTGCAGGGTGGTGAAGGCGGCGGCCATACCGGCGGGGTGCCGAGCACGATTTTGCTGCCCCAGGTGCTGGATGCCGTGCAGGTACCGGTGATCGCGGCGGGCGGTTATTCCACCGGGCGCGGGCTGGCCGGTGCGCTGGCGGCGGGGGCGGCGGGAATAGCGATGGGCACGCGGTTTTTGATGACCCAGGAATCGCCCACACCCCTGGCGACCCTGGAACGTTATGTGAACGTCACCGACCCGCAGCAGATTCGCGTCACCACGGCGGTGGACGGCATGCGCCACCGCATGATCGAAAACGCCTTTATCAAGCGCCTGGAACAAGCCAGCGCCTTTGGCCGCCTGCGCATTGCCCTGGGCAGCGCCTGGCAGTGGAAGCAACATACCGGCATGAGCCTTGGGCATATGCTCGGTGTGTTTGCAAAGTCAGTGAAAGAAGATCCGAGTGCGCTGTCGCAGACGGTGATGGCGGCCAATCAGCCGGTGCTGTTGCAGCGCTCGATGGTGGATGGCGTGCCGGATGAGGGGATTTTGTCGAGCGGGCAGGTGGCCGCGGCCATTGGCGAGCTGAAAAGTTGCCAGAGCCTGATCGACGAGATGGTGCAGGAGGCCGAACGCTGTCTGATCGCGGTCAATGCACGGCAGCAGGCCATGCGCTGTAGGGCTGGTGAACCGGCGGCGCTGTGAAAGGGCCTTTTATGCTGTAACTGAACTTATCCCGATACAAAACCGGTCCGCACAAGCCCGTGGGGCAGCAAACCTGGTCACTACACTTTTTAATTATTGTGCAGTTCAGGAACTCGCCCCATGCCTCAAGCCTTGCATCGCCACACCCCGACGCTTAGCGCCTGTGACCCTCGCGGGCTGCCCGTGCGCGAGGTGGCCTACCACCGGCGCAGTGCGGCACAGTTGGCCGTAGCACGCATTTGCCGACAGGTGTTCGGCCCCACGGGGCATGTGGGTGAACAGTGGGATGCGCGCCTGCTGGCCTTGCGCAACCAGGATCCGGCCACGGTGGCCAATCAACGCAACCGCCACTCACTGTCGGGGCGCCTGCTGTACAGCGCCCATGTCGACCGGGGTGTACGTATCACCCTGGCTGGCGCAGGGGCACAACTGCGCTACAGCTGGGATGCCCGGGGCACACGGCACACCTGTGAATACGACGGCCTGCTGCGCCTGAGCGCCGTGTTCGAACAGGGCGCCGACGCCACTACCGGTCGTTGTGTCGAACGCCTGAGCTATGCCGACAACCGCACAGAACACCGCTTGCTCAACTGCTGCGGGCGGCTGGTCCGCCATGATGACCCGGCAGGCTCGCTGTGGTTTGAGGGCTATGACCTGCTGGGGCAGGTGACGAGCCAGTCGCGGCGCTTTGTCCGCGACGTATCCCTGCTCCCCGATTGGCCGGTGCACAGCGCAGGGCGTGAGCCGTATCTGGAACCCGGCAGCTGGCGCACGCAATGGCGCCATGATGCCTCGGGCCAGTTGATCGAACAGACCGATGCCCGGGGCAATCGGCAAGTGTTCCAGCAGGGGGTGGATGGCTTGCTGACCTCGCTGCTGGTGCGCACCGGCAGCGGCGCCGAGCAGCGGGTGATAGAGCAAAGAACCTACACCGCCAATGGCCAGATTGAAGTCGAGCGGGCGGGCAACGGCGTGGTCAGTGTTCTGACCTACAACCCGCTGGATGATCGCTTGCAGCGTCGCCAGACCTGGCGCACCGGCAAACCGGGTGAACCGCTGCAAGACCTGACCTATACCTACGACCGGGTCGGCAATGTCCTGAAGTTGGCGGATGCCGCGCAACCCTTGCAGTGGGCTGACAACAGCCGTGTGCAAGCGGTGAGCAACTATGCCTACGACACCCTCTATCAACTGATCGAAGCCACCGGCCGGGAAAATTCGGAGCTTACCTACGGCCCGCAACTGCCCGGTGTTGCACTCTTCTCCGGGGGCAGCGCCCAGCGCTTGCGCAATTACCGCCAGGTCTATACCTACGATGCCGGAGGCAATTTGGCCCGGTTGCAACACATCCCCAGCCACGGCTCGGGCTATACCCGTCAGATGAGGCTGGCGCAGCACAGCAATCACGGCCTTGAGCAAACGCCGGGGTTGGCCGCCAACCCGGGGCCGGGCAGTGGTTTTGATGGCAATGGCAACCAGCAGAGATTGGAGTCCGGCCAGGCCCTGGCCTGGAACCTGCGCAACCAGTTGCAGCGGGTGACACTGGTAGCGCGGGCAGAAGGGGCCAACGATGAGGAAATCTACGTTTATGACGGTGGCGGGGCGCGGGTGCTTAAAGTCCGACAAAGGCACGGCCATCGCCTGCCCCGGAACGAAGCCGTGTACTACTTGCCCGGGCTAGAAATCCGTCGCAACAGCGCCACGGGCGAGTGGCTGGATGTGCTGACCGTTGCCGGCGAACTCAACAGTGCGCGGATCCTGCACTGGGAGCAGGGCCGCCCCGCGGACATCGAGAACCACCAGTTGCGCTTGAGCCTGGCAGACCACCTGGGCAGCAGCACCCTGGAGCTGGATGGGGCAGCGCGCCTGCTCAGCCAGGAAATTTGCTACCCCTATGGCGCCACGGCCTGGTGGGCAGCCAGATCGGCCATCGAGGCCAGTTACAAACATGTGCGTTATTCGGGCAAGGAGCGCGATGCCAGCGGCCTTTATTACTACGGCTACCGCTATTACGCACCCTGGCTGGGGCGCTGGATCAGCGCCGATCCGGGGGACGCGGTCGATGGCCTGAACCTGTACGCGATGGCGCGGGGTAACCCGATCAGCAGGCGGGACGAGCAGGGCTTGCAGAGCAGCGAAGTGGTCGCGCAGGGCAGCCTGCTTGCTACGGTGAAAGGTGTCGCCACGGGGGTGTCGAACCTGGTGCGGTCGCGCGTGCAGGCCTCCAGTGCGGCGGCAATCCGCGATGCCCTGGCCACATATATAAGCAATGCCATAGGCGCCGGGGTCGATATTGCCCTGTTCGAGGGGCGCCAGCCGTCAGGTGCGGCCAACAGCGCCCTGAGAAGCGTGGTGGCGGTCCTGGACGCACTGACCATGATGCACATGACCACCGGGGTATTTGGCCACCTCACCCGCTGGAGCCCCTTTATCGGCTTTTTTGCCGCCTCGGCGGCGGATCGGGGTTTCGAAATGCGTGGTGCCATCGAGGGTACGGGAAGCAGTCAAGCCTGGGACCCGGTGGCCCGTCTGCGCCTGGCCGGCCATGTCCGGGCCTTTAGCCGGGAAATCGTCCAGCAGGCGCTCAGAGGCCTGGGGGACAGCGTGGCCTGGGGCCAGACCCCGGTGCCAGCGCGAATCCCGCGAACGTTGATGGCTGCGGGCGCCTATAGCCTGGCCACCATCCCCGGTGCGGTCTATGGCCACTATGTGCCGGGACCGCTGGTGTCCAACCTGGCCCCGGCGATCGAGGCTTACGATGCGGCAGCGGGGACGTGGATTCGCGCAGGCCATCCCACTGCGCACCTGGAGCGGCATGCCCAGACACTGCAACTGCCCGCTCTGATGGACACCGCCCAGGGCGGGCTTAGCCGGATGTTCAACCAGACCTGGAGTTACTGGGCGGGGGTAGGTATCGAGGCCATTGCGGCCTTTGCCACGGGCGTGCCAATTGCCCGGCAGAGTGCCCGGGCGCGGGCCTGGGTAGGGGCTGCCAAGGGCGTGGTGTCAGCCCTTACCGAGGTGCGCGGGCTGCTGCTGCAAACTGCCAGAAGTGGCTACAGCAGCCTGTTTGCACGCTGGAGAACGGCCAGAGGCTGAAAAACACCCCTGCTCCGGGAGTGACTGGCTCAGGACAGAAAGCCGCCATCCACATTCAGCGAAACACCGGTGGTGTAGCTGGATGCATCACTGGCCAGGTACAGCATGGCCCCGGCCATTTCGCTGGGGGCTGCTACGCGTTTGAGCGGGATCTGTTGCAATGCAGTTTTCAGAATGGCGTCGTTACTGACCAGCGCCGAGGCAAATTTGGTGTCGGTCAGCCCCGGCAGCAGGGCGTTGCAGCGAATGCCGAAGCCTGCGCATTCCTTGGCAAACACCTTGGTCATGTTGATCACTGCGGCCTTGGTCATGGAATACACGCCCTGGAATACCCCCGGCGATACGCCGTTGATCGAGGCCACGTTGATGATGCTGCCCCCCCCGTGCTCGCGCATCAGCTTGCCCGCTTCGACCGACATAAAGAAATAGCCGCGGATATTCACGTCCACGGTTTTCTGGAAGGCGCTGAGGTCAGTGTCCAGCACGTTGCAAAACTGCGGGTTGGTCGCGGCGTTGTTGACCAGGATGTCGAGGTGGCCAAAGTCGGCGCGGATGCGCGCAAAGGCCTGGGTGATCTGCTCCATTTCACCGATATGGCAGGCAATGGCAGTGGCCTTGCCACCTTCGGCGATGATCGCATCGGCTACTGGCTGGCAGCCCTCGAGCTTACGGCTCGAGACAATCACATGGGCCCCTTGCTGGGCCAGCAATTTGGCGATGGCTTCACCGATGCCGCGGCTGGCACCGGAAACAAAAGCGATTTTGCCATCAAGGTCGAACAGTTGGGTCCTGGACATGGAGGTTCCTTGGGTTCTCGGCTTAGAGGCTGGAGCGGCGAATGACGGTGAGGCTCATCTGCTCAAGCAGGGCGTTCATGTGCACGAATTGGGCAAAACGCTTGTCTGCAGTCTGGCCGTGGTAGTAGCGGTAGTAGATTTGTTGAACGATACCCGCCAGTCGAAACAGGCCGTAGGTGTAGTAGAAATCGTAGTTGTCTATCTGAATCCCGGAGCGCTCAGCGTAGTAATCGACGAATTCGCGGCGGGTCAACATGCCGGGGGCGTTGCTCGGCTGGCGTCGCATCAATTGCACGGGTGCCGGGTCGTCGGCTTCGATCCAGTAGGCCAGGGTATTGCCCAAGTCCATCAACGGGTCGCCCAGGGTGGTGAGTTCCCAGTCCAGTACACCGATAATCTGCATCGGATCGACCGGATCAAGGATCACGTTGTCAAAGCGGTAGTCGTTATGAACGATGGCCGGGGTGGGGTGGTCGGCCGGCATATTGGCCTGCAGCCAGTCCTTGACCGCGTGCCAGCGTGGCGCGTCCGGGGTCAGGGCCTTGTCGTAGCGTTCGCTCCAGCCGCTGATCTGGCGCTGCACATAGCCTTGCGGTTTGCCCAGCTCACCCAGGCCACAGGCGTTGTAGTCGACGCGATGCAGTTCCACCAGCTTGTCGATAAAGCTCTTGCACAGGGCGCGGGTCTGCTCGCTGCCCAGTGCCAGTTCCGCTGGCAGGTCCGAGCGCAGAATGATGCCCTTGACCCGCTCCATCACATAGAACTCGGAGCCGATCAGGCTTTCGTCAGTGCAATGCGCGTAGGCCTTGGGGCAGTAGGGGAAGGCCTCGCTGAGCTGGTTGAGAATGCGGAACTCGCGGCCCATGTCATGGGCTGACTTGGCCTTTTGGCCAAAGGGCGGTCGGCGCAGCACCAGTTCCTTGCCGGGATATTCGATCAGGTAGGTCAGGTTTGAGGCGCCGCCGGGGAACTGGCTGATCGCAGGTGTTCCCGCCAGCCCGGCGACGTGCGCCTTGAGGTAAGGGTCAATGCGACCGGCGTCGAGTTCTTCGCCAGGGCGGATGCGGGTGGATGAGTCGGTAAGCGCCATGTTTATCTCTTCTGCTTATATTTGTGGCCTGACAACATTCGCTAATCTAATGGGCAACCCGGGGTGCCACAAGGCAGGCAGGGTCTTAATAGGCAGGGGTGTTAATGGGCAATCAGCCTCCTTGATAAGCCTGTTTGAGTGAAGCACAGAGCAAAAAAAACCGAAGCGTCGTGGGCTTCGGTTTTTGGGTGTTGCGTGTGGCTTAAGCCGGGAACAGTTCGCTCAGCTTCATGGCCAGCATCATGTCGCCTTCAGCGCGTAGCTTGCCGCCCATGAAGGCCTGCATGCCGTCGGTTTCGCCGCTGACGATGCCTTCCAGGGTCTCGCCGTCCATCACCAGAGTTACCTGGGCGTCCGGGTTCTCACCTTCCTTGAGTTCACAGGTGCTGTCTTTGACGATCAGGGAGAAGTGCTTGTCGTCATCGATGCGGAAACCAAATACCAGGTCCAGGCCTGCAGCAGCGGCTGGGTTGAATTTGGCTTTCATTGCTTGAACGGCATCAGCTACAGAAGTCATGGTTCGATCCTTATATAGGGTGGAGTACGGCGGCCCGAAGGTCGCGGTTGCCGGTGCTCAACGATAGGTGATGAGTGCCGGCGTCTTCAACAGTTGCAAATGCACATGACTGTTGAAGGAAGCCAGGGTGACCTCGCGGCCATGAAACTTGAGCTGGCTGAGCGAGGTGTTGACGATTTGCCACGCCAGCTTGAAGGCATCGGTGGCGGGAATTTGGGTCAGCAGGTGGATCAGCGCCGTAATGGTGCCAGCAGAGGTAAACACGGCAATGTTCTGCTGGCCCTTGGCAAGGTCGAGCAGACGATTGAGCCCGCCCTGTACACGCTCGACAAAACCCGGCCAGGTTTCCAGCCCGGGCGCGTCGTAAGTGCCGCTGATCCAGCGTTCGATAATCAGTTCAAAGATGCGCTGGAATTCTGCCGGGTTATGGGCGGCATTGTTCATCGCCGTCAGGGCCTCGGGCTCGTCTGGCAGCAGGCCGGGAAGCAGGGCGTCGAGTATGGCGAAAGCATCGAATTCGTTGAAGGCAGCGTCTGTTTCAACGGTAGGGGTAGGCAGCCCGGCGGCGCCCAGTTGCGCCAGGGCATGGCGCGCGGTGTCTTGCTGGCGCGACAGGTCGCCCGCCAGGCAACGGTCCAGGCGCAGGCCCAGATGGGCCAGGTGCTGGCCGGCAATTTCGGCCTGGCGCACGCCCAGCGGCGACAGCCTGTCGTAGTCGTCGGCACCGAAGGAGGCTTGGCCATGTCTGATCAGATAAATGCTGCCCACGTGCGCGTCATTCCGCTGCGGTGAAAGTCAGGCGAGGTTAGGAGGATGGCAAGTGGCTGTCAATGAAAAAACATACGCTTGTTTGAATTGCTGGCGGCGCCTGCGCTCAAGGTGTTTCACGGCTGGCAGGGCCAGGTTGGCGCCGGTATGCTGGTTGCCATTGCGCATCCCTGATCCGGGGGCTGCAGACGTTTTCAAGGAGAGGCTGTGGAATTTCTTGCCGAGTACGCCAGTTTTCTGGCCAAAACCGTGACCCTGGTGGTCGCCATTGTGGTGATACTGGTGACCCTCGCTGCCCTGCGCGGCAAAGGGCGACGCACCACCGGGCAATTGCAGGTCATTAAGCTCAATGACTTCTACAAGGGCCTGCGTGAGCGCCTGGAGCAATCGCTGCTGTCCAAGGACCAGCTCAAGACGCTGCGCAAGCAGACCGCCAAGACCGACAAAAAGCTGAAAAAACAGCCCGAAGACAAGCCTAACGTTTTCGTGCTGGATTTCAGCGGCGACATCAAGGCGTCGGCCACCGAGAGCCTGCGCCACGAAATCACCGCCTTGCTGACCCTGGCCAAACCCACCGATGAAGTGGTGCTGCGCCTGGAAAGCGGCGGCGGCATGGTCCACAGTTATGGCCTGGCGTCTTCGCAATTGGCGCGCATCCGTGAGGCGGGCATCCCGTTGACCGTCTGCATCGATAAAGTCGCCGCCAGTGGCGGCTACATGATGGCCTGCATCGGCGAGAAGATTATCAGCGCCCCCTTTGCCATCCTCGGTTCCATCGGCGTTGTTGCGCAATTGCCCAACGTTAACCGCTTGCTGAAAAAGCACGATATCGACTATGAAGTGCTGACCGCTGGCGAATATAAACGCACCCTCACGGTATTTGGCGAAAATACCGAAAAAGGGCGTGAGAAGTTTCAGCAGGATCTGGATATCACCCATCAACTGTTCAAGAACTTTGTCTCCAAATATCGCCCACAACTGACCATCGACGAAGTGGCAACCGGTGAAGTCTGGCTGGGAGTTGCCGCCATCGACAAGCGCCTGGTCGACGAACTTAAAACCAGCGATGAATACTTGTCGGCACGCGCCAGGGATGCCCATCTCTACCACCTGCACTATGCCCAGCGCAAAAGCCTGCAGGAGCGTGTGGGCCTGGCGGCGAGCACCTCGGCGGAAAAAGTGGTCGACTCGTTGTGGGCGCGCCTGACCCAGCAGCGCTTCTGGTAAAGGGCGGCGACACTTTTGCAATTACACGATTGCAACAGTGTCGCTGTTTTACACTGTGGCGTTACTTTTAAAGTGCGGTAGATAGTTATTGTTTTAACCGTGTTTTTAAATGCGTTGGCCGATTGTTGATCAAGTAATTAACCGACTCGTTTTGCGAGCTGTCTATAAACTTCAAGCATTCTATTGGATGCCGGAGTTTAGTGATGACAGACACTTTTGCCAGCGTTATATCCACGGCCGAACAAACGGTCATTGAACAGGCCGCTCGCCTGGCCAAAACGCCGGCCGATAATCGCCATGTCGCTTACCTGCCCGAGTTGATGCCGCCCTGGTTCGTCCAGGCCCCCCCGGCGCTGCGCGAGGCATTGCGCAGCAGCTTCAGGCAGTGGCAGGCCACCCGGCGTGCCACCTCCGCCATCCTGGCTCAGGTCCAGCCCATCGAACAGTTTGCCGAACCCTTGCTCAGGGCGGCCCTCACGGCCCGCGGCTGGGGCGAGGTGGACCCGCGTAGCTATGGCATCAAACAGGTGCGCCTGTTGAGCAATCTGGTGCTGTTTTTTGCGCGTCAGCAGGTCAAGCTGGTCGATACGGTGATCCAGCTGGCCTGGCCTGAACTGCTGACCCCAGAGTCACTGGAGCTGGATCTGGTGTCCGGCATCACCCGGCACAGCTTGCTGCAAGCAGCCCTGCAAAATTTCGAGCGTGCAGAATCCGCCGAAGACGGTTTTGATCCGGGCAGTTGTCTGTATCAAGTGAGTGGCGAGGCAGATGTGCAGCATGCCACGTTCAAGCCCTGGGCCTTTGCCGCGATCTGCCGGGACCTGGATCTGGGCACGCAATACCAGTGGCACCTGAGCCGCGTGTTTGAGCCGATTGATGACAACCTGGCTCCTGAAGACAGCAACTCCAGAGCCTACAAGGTCAATGTTGCATTCAGCCAGAACAAGCGCTACGAATTTACCTCGGCCCTGCACATGGCCATGATGAAGATGGAGATCAGCCCGGCCAATTACACCTTTCTGATCAACCTGTTGGCTGCGCCGGGAGCAATCTCGTCGCGTCTGCCTGTGGTCCACAGCACCTTGCAGATCATGGCGTTCGAAGTGCCCGGGGTCATGATCTTCTGGCCCGAAGGCAAACCGGCGCGACAGGTGCAGTCATGCGTACTGTATCTGCCTGACAGCCCGAACCGGGCATTTCACGAGTTCGAGTCGTTCCAATTGTTGAAGGCGACACTGTGGCAATGGCTCAAGGGCCGCAATTTTGCCCACTATTTTTTTCAGCGTGTGCCCCTGCGCCATCGCGCCGAGTTTATGCGGCGTACCGATGTAAAGAACATGACCTGGGACTCGCTGCTGCTGCGCCGCCCGCCCATCATCAATGAACCTGCACTGATGTCCGAAAGCCTGCACCTGCTGCAGCGGGAAGATCCATTTGTCGTGGCCTGGCGCCTGCAACTGGCGCAGATCAAGGACGATGCCCGGGTCCTGGTGGTGCCCACAGAGGATGAAGACTCCAAAACCCGTCTGGAACGCCAGGCTTGCTTCCTCAATCTGGGGCTGAGCTTGCTGACCATAGCCCTGGGGTTTGTGCCGGTGCTGGGCGAGGTGCTCCTGGTTACCAGCGTGATCCAGCTGGGGATTGATGTGTATGAAGGCATCAGTGCCTGGCAGCAGGGCGATCGCGTTGCTGCCCTGGAGTATTTGTTTGATGTTGCGCAGAACATCGCGCTGACGGCGGGCCCGGCAACGCTGCGGCCGGCGCCGCTGGTCGATGCCCTGGTGCCGGTGCGTCTGGTGACCGGGCAAAGGCGCCTGTGGCGCCCGGACCTGACCCCTTACGCCATGCCCAAAAATTCCCTCGCAGGGCTTTTACCTGATGCCCAGGGGCTGTACAGCGTGGGTGAGCGGCAATTTATCAGGCTTGAAGACAAAGTGTACGGGGTCAAGGTCGACCCGCAGACCCTCAAGGGGCATATCCAGCATCCCCATGACCCCCAGGCCTACACTCCGCGCATCGAGCACAATGGCAGCGGCGCCTGGGTGCATGAGCTGGAAGACCCCATGCACTGGTCGAGCAGTCAACTGCTGCGTCGCCTGGGGCCTGAGGCCCTTGGGATTGGCGATGCCGGTGCCAGGCAGGCGCTGGCTGTGAGCAATACCGAAGAGGGCATGCTGCGCAAGCTGTACCTGGAGCATCTGCCCCTGCCGGCAATGCTGAGCGACAGCCTCACGCGCATCCGCCTCAATGAAATGATTGAAAGCTTTATTGTGCAGATGCAGCAGGGGGGCAACCGCTGGGCAGACAATGCCGAGATGCAATTGGACCTGATAACCCGGTTGCCCGGCTGGCCGCCAGACCGTGTCCTGCGCGTCGTCGACATTCAAGGTACAACGCTGCGCGAGTACGGCCCGGACCTGGCGCCCGCACACCCACGGTTGCAAATCGTGGAAAGCCAGATCCGCAATGGTGATCTGTTGAAAGTGACCCTGGAATGTCTGTCCACGGCCCAGGTTGAGGCGTTGCTGGGGCAAGCCATCGAAGGCCTGCAACAGCAGCTCCAGGCCCTTGCCCGTCAGTTGGGCGAGCAGGCCGCGGCCACCAGGGGCGAATTGCTTGCACGCTTGTATGACGCACAGGATGCAGTGCCTGAGCAGGCCCAGGCACTGAAAAACCAGTTTCCCGGCCTGCCGGGGGTGGTGCTGCAGGAGCTGCTGCACCACCTGTCGGCCGCCCGGCTGGGGGTGGATGACAGCGCCGGGCGCCTGCCCCTGCATGTGCTGGAGGAGGCGCGCAGCTATACCCGGGCCCTGCGCCTCAATCGCGCCCTGGAGGGGCTTGGTTTCGACGCACTGAGCAATGCCGACAGCCTCAGGCTGGCCTGGAAGACCTTGCCCGACGTGCCCGGCTGGCCCGCCAACCTGCGCCTGGTGATCCGGGACAAGGCCAGCGGCACGGTGCTCGATAGCGTGGGCAGTGACTCGGCCCTCTACAGCCACGAATTGTTTAAAAGTGCTGACGGCTACGAGTTTCATGGCACGGCCTCGCAAGATGTTTATCGCAGCCCCGACCTGCTGGAGTGCGTGCTCCAGTCACTGACACCGGCACAGCGCCAAAGCCTAGGGTTGCCGCTCGCAGAACCGCTGGCGGCGTTGCGCGCGCGCATCGCCGCCCGGGCGGCAAGCTACCGCGAAAACAGTGCCGTGGCCCTGGGCATGCAACCGGTCAAACCCTGGTTCAGGTCACCGTTACGGCTGGCCGATGGCCGTCTGGGTTACACCTTGGGCGGGCGTTCGGGGCATATGCTGGAAACCGAGCGCACGCACCTGCTCAAAGACCTGGTCAGCGAGCTGTTCCCGCTGATGGACGAGACGCAGGCCGGACAGTTTCTGTACCGCCTGAAACTGACGCCAGAACTGACTACCCGGGCGCTGGCCAGGCTCAAGGTCGAGTTGCAGACGCTGCGTAACGACCTGGAACAGTGGGAAAAGGCCACGGTGTGGACCCAGCCTGCCGAGGGACCGCGGGTGCCGGTGCCCGTTCCGGTCAAGCGGGCCATGAGCCAGGCCTTGATCCGAACCTGGCGCCGGCAAACTGAAACCCTGAGCCTGGGCGATTACACGGGCCATGTGCTTGACCTCAATGCCTGGCCGGTGGATTGCCTGCCCGAGCTGTCCGCCGATTTCGGCCATGTTGGCACGTTACGCCTGCACAACTCGCCCAATGGCCGGTTTGCCAACCGGTTTCTGGAGCGTTGCCCCAACGTGCGGGTGCTGTCCCTGGTCAATTGCCAGCTGCTGGAATTGCCCACGGCGATTTCCGGCATGCATGAACTGATCGACCTGGACCTGCACGGCAACCGGATTGAACTCAACGACCGCTCCACCAGCATCCTGGCGGGCTTGAACAAACTGCAGTCGCTGAACCTGGTGGGCAACACCTTGGGCCGGCGCATCTCGGTGCGCCGCATGACCGGGCTGGTACATTTACGCCTGCGCTATACCGGCCTGCAGACCTGGCCGGAAGGGGTCGAGGCACTCGCTGGCCTGCAAACCCTGGACCTGCGCGACAACGCCATCACCCGTATCCCCCAGGAAGTACTGACCGCCCAGAGGGCCGCGCTCAATCGTGTCACTCATCTGCATGACAACCCGCTGAGCGCAGACTCCCTGCGGCGCCTGGAGAGCTACCGGCGTAGCGAGGGCATTGACTTTGGAATCATGCCTGGGCGCCAGCACGTGATGCCTGTGCGCGGTATTTTTCATTGGGCATCCCAGCCGACTTTCCAGCAGAACGATATCTGGCGCGACCTGAGCAGCCTCGAGCGCTCGGCGGATTTTTTCCGCGTGATTGAGGACCTCAGTGCCTCATCCCAGTACTTGCATGGCCGTGAAAGCCTCAGCCGGCGCGTGTGGGCAATGCTCAATGCGATGCATGCCCACGGTGAACTGCGTGACGAGTTGTTCGAGGTCTCGGCCAACCCCAATACCTGCGCCGACGGGATCCCGATGATCTTTGCCGATCTGGAGCTGCGCCATCAGATCTTTATCGCCCAGAGCACGGTCAACACCGAGAGCAAGCTGCTGACGCTAGGCCACGGGCTGTTTCGCCTGGAGCTGCTGGACAAGTATGTGCGTTCGGTCATTGAGGGGAGGGTGGCGCAGGTTCACGCCGAGCAGAGCGAATATGTGCGGCAGCTGCAAACCCTGGTGGATGCTGTCAGTGCGGATTTTGCGTCCGGGCCGGTGGCGGACATGACGCCCCTGGAGCAGCAGGGCGTGGCCTACCGGCTGGGTACACGGCAAGCCATGCGCCTGGCCCAGCGCCTGAGCCCGGCCGACTTGCAGGCGCGCATTGAGCGCATCGACCCGCTGGAGGTGTAGATGTTCTATCAGGTCAACCTGGCGCGGCAGCTGGGCTTGCCCGCTCGGCCCACGAGCATGATTTTCGAGCGCATGGCCAATGTCACCCCGCAGCAACTGGAAATTGCCCGGCTGCATGTAGTGAGCGAGGACACGCTGGAGACCCGGACGGCCTATATCGAAAAACAGGGATTTTGGGCTGGCTTTCTGGAGAAGAAATACCCGGAGGCGTTCAGTGCTGCCGATGCGCCATTACACGAGCGCATGCAGGTGATTTACATCGCCCGTGAGGGCATGTCCAGTCAGGATTATGTGGCGCAAACCCAGGCGGTGGGCCAGAGTCGCCAGCAAGTGAGGGAAGCGTTGATCGCCCGGCTGACCAGGGCCGAAATCGAAAAGTATCCATTTTCCGAGCCCGGTGCCTGAGCCGCCGGTACGAAGGCCGGCCCCGAGCGTTCGGGGCCGGCCGGCGAATCAACGACGACGGAACAGCGGCATCGGCTCATCGGTTGACGACTGGTACGTCACCGAAAAGTCCTTGAGGCCCTGCAGGGCTTCGTAGGGATCCTTGTCGGGGCGAATGGCAAAGGCGTCGAAACCGCAGCGATGCAGATAGAACAACTGGTCGCGCAATACATCGCCAATGGCGCGCAGCTCGCCTTTGTAACCGTAACGGTCACGCAGCAGGCGGGCATTGGAGTAGCTGCGACCATCGGTGAATGCCGGGAAATTCAGGGCAATAACCTGAAAATTCGCCACGTCTTCACCCAGTTCTTCAGCTTCTTCATCGCTGTCCAGCCATACGCCCAGGCCGCCATCGCGGGCCTTGAGGGCATGGCCGTGCTCGCGCCACATCGCCAGCGGCACGATCAGGTCGTCGCAGTTGGAGATTTCGTCAAAGGTGGTTTCCTTGGGCAGCAAGTGCCAGGTTTCATCGATGACTTGGTTGTTCTTAATTATTCGCTGCATAGACGCGCTCCTTGAAAGGGTCGATGCCGATACGCTGGTAGGTATCGATAAAACGCTCGTCTTCGGTACGTTTTTCAACATACACGTCGATCAGCTTTTCAATCACATCCGGCATGGCGTCCTGGGCGAACGACGGGCCAAGGATTTTGCCCAGGCTGGCATCACGGCTGGCGCTGCCACCCAGGGACACCTGGTAGAACTCGGCGCCTTTTTTGTCAACGCCCAGAATCCCGATATGACCGACGTGGTGGTGACCACAGGCGTTCATGCAACCGGAAATGTTCAGGTCCAGTTCGCCAATGTCGAACAGGTAATCCAGGTTTTCAAAGCGGCGCTGGATCGACTCGGCAATGGGAATTGACTTGGCGTTGGCCAGGGAGCAGAAATCACCGCCCGGGCAGCAGATCATGTCAGTCAGCAAGCCGATGTTCGGTGTGGCGAAGCCGTTTTCACGCAACTCGCCCCACATGGTGAACAGTTGGCTTTCTTCAACATCGGCCAGGATGATGTTCTGCTCGTGGGAGGTGCGCAGCTGGCCAAAGCTGTAGCGGTCGGCCATATCGGCAATGGCATCCCACTGCTTGTCAGTCACGTCGCCCGGCGCAACGCCTGTAGGCTTGAGCGACAGGGTAACGGCGACATAGCCCGGCTTTTTGTGGGCCAGGGTGTTGCGCACGCGCCAGCGGGCAAAGCCCGGGTGCTGCTTGTCGAGCTCGGCCAGTTCGGCGCCGAAGTCGGGCAGGGCCTTGTAGTCAGGGTCGACAAAGTGCTTGGCGATACGCTGCACTTCGGCTTCGGTCAGGGTGTTGGAACCCCCGCGCAGGTGGACCATTTCCGCTTCGACGCGCTCGGCGAACACTTCAGGCGTGAGGGCCTTGACCAGAATCTTGATCCGCGCCTTGTACTTGTTGTCACGACGGCCATAGCGGTTGTACACACGCAGAATGGCTTCGAGGTAACTGAGCAGGTCTTGCCACGGCAGGAATTCATTGATGAAGGCACCGATCACCGGGGTACGGCCCAGGCCACCACCGACCAGTACACGGAAGCCTACTTCGCCGGCGTCGTTGAGCACAGGCTCCAGGCCGATGTCATGCACTTCAATGGCGGCACGGTCGGATGTCGAGCCGTTGATGGCGATCTTGAATTTGCGTGGCAGGTAGGCGAATTCCGGGTGGAAGGTCGTCCATTGACGCACGATTTCGCACCAAGGGCGCGAATCGATCAGCTCATCGGCAGCCACACCGGCAAACTGGTCGGTGGTGACGTTGCGCAGGCAGTTGCCGCTGGTCTGAATGGCGTGCATCTGCACGGTGGCCAGCTCTTCCAGGATATCCGGGATGTCTTCCAGCGCAGGCCAGTTGAACTGCACGTTCTGGCGGGTACTGATGTGGGCATAGCCCTTGTCATAATCGCGAGCGATCTTGGCCATCATTCGCGCCTGACGCGAGGTCAGCTGGCCATACGGCACGGCGACCCGCAGCATTGGGGCAAAGCGTTGAACATAAAGGCCATTTTGCAGGCGCAGGGGGCGGAACTCTTCTTCGCTCAGCTCACCTGCCAGATAGCGTCGGGTCTGATCCCGGAACTGCTTGACG
>Ga0302347_1001431_pt1 | contig 28699 bp, 23 predicted proteins | sample PhyWR1_FD_202178 | JGI IMG/M metagenome (GOLD analysis project Ga0302347, IMG submission 202178) | Leaf surface microbial communities from wheat plants in UC Gill Tract Community Farm, Albany, California, United States - DLSL W.R1 (v2)... | ecosystem: Host-associated > Plants > Phyllosphere >...
CGGTGATACCATCGCGAGCAAGCCCGCTCCCACAGGTTGTTTACTGCCCCAGTCGCAGGCTGGCGCGAATCCCGTTGACCTCAGCCTCGTTGGCTTTGTAGCCATCAGCCGGGCCTGCGTAGGAGAGGGCGTAAGCGCTGTTGCCCTGGGTAGCGGCCACCAGCGTCTGGGTGATCACGTGGTTGCCGTTCTGGGTGATCTTGCACGTGGTCTGCAGCGCGTCCAGCCCGCCCAGGGTGCTGCTGTGGATCTTGTTGCAGGCGCTCTGGTAACCGCCTTTGGCGAAATTCTGCTGCAGGGTTTTGCGCATTTGCAGCAACACCGCTTCCATATTGACCTTGTGCTCGGGCGCCAGGGTCGACTGGGTCAGCTCCATGACCATCTGCGGATCACCATTGGCGTCGTTCTTCACCGCCCGCTGGCGCACACTGCTGTCGTCCGGGGCAGGGGGCACGGCCTGAACTTCCCAACCGCCGGGCCAGGTAATCATCAGTCCCTCGGCGTTGGCCACAGGTAACGCAGCAAGCAGGCATAAGCCGACAAAAGCGGGAAAACGGCGAGCAAAATGCATGGATATCGGGCCTTTTGGGCGAGGTTTGGGCGGCAAGATTGTATCAGCAGGTGTCGAAGTCTTGCTTTGCAGCGTGACATCATTTTCGACCATTGCTCAGCTAAACCTTTGCTTCTTATGTCTAATCCCGGACAATCGCGCCCCTCTTATGGCCGGGGCGATGTCAGCAAGGTGTTTCTTGTCCGCTCCGGCTGCGTGGTAACGACCGGCTAGCGGAGATTCGACCGGATGAATGACCAGGCTAACAGCGTCGACGAACGCTTCGACGAGACACCCGCGACCCTCAGTCGCTGGAACCGTCATGACACCACCTGGATGTTGGGCCTGTTTGGCACAGCGATTGGCGCAGGTACTTTGTTTTTGCCGATCAACGCAGGGCTTGGCGGCTTTTGGCCGCTATTGATTCTGGCGCTGCTCGCGTTTCCGATGACCTTTTACGCCCACCGAGGCCTGACCCGCTTTGTCCTCTCCGGTCGTGAAGGCTCAGATATCACTGACGTGGTTGAAGAACATTTCGGTCTGCGTGCCGGTGCTGTCATCACGCTGCTGTACTTCCTGGCCATCTTCCCGATCTTGTTGATCTACAGCGTAGCGCTGACCAACACGGTCGGCAGCTTTATGCTTAACCAGCTGCATATCACCCCGCCACCCCGGGCCATCCTGTCGCTGGTGCTGATCCTGGGCTTGCTGATCGTGGTGCGTTGCGGCGAACAGGTGATCGTCAAGGCCATGAGCATGATGGTCTACCCGTTTATCGTCGCCTTGCTGTTTTTGGCGGTGTTTCTGATCCCGCACTGGAACGGCGGCATCCTCAGCACCGCGACCACGCTGCCTGCGCCTTCTGCCTTGCTGCACACCCTGTGGCTGGCGATTCCGGTGATGGTGTTCTCCTTTAACCATTCACCGATCATCTCGGCGTTCGCCGTGGATCAAAAGCGCCGTTACGGCAACAATGCCGATGAGCGCAGCTCGCAGATCCTCTCCCGCGCCCACCTGTTGATGGTGGTCATGGTGCTGTTCTTCGTGTTCAGTTGCGTGCTCACGCTGTCCCCTGAGCAACTGGCCGAAGCCAAGGCGCAGAACCTGTCGATCCTGTCCTACCTGGCCAACCACTTCAGCAACCCGACCATTGCCTTTGCCGCGCCGCTGATTGCCTTTGTGGCCATCGCCAAGTCCTTCCTGGGCCACTACATCGGTGCCAGCGAAGGCCTTAAAGGTCTGGTACTGAAAACTGGCAAGCGCCCCGGCGCAAAAGCCCTCGATCGTATGACGGGCGCATTTATGCTGGTGGTGTGCTGGGCCGTGGCCACGCTGAACCCGAGCATCCTGGGCATGATCGAAACCATGGGTGGCCCGGTGATTGCCGCCATCCTGTTCCTGATGCCGATGTACGCGATCCGCCGGGTTCCGGCCATGCGCCAATATTCGGGGCAGATCTCCAACGTGTTCGTCACGGTGGTAGGCCTGATCGCGATTTCCTCGCTGGTGTACTCGCTGATCCCTTGATGCATGCCCCTGTCGCCGCCGTTCTGTGCGGCGACACTGCGCTGATTGACCCGCCCAAGCCGGCCGAGGCTTGAGTCTGGGCAGTACTGCGAATATGATTGCGACCCATTCCTATTCGCAGTGTGCTGAGCGCACGTCCCGAGGGTTCCCGTGTCGCCATCCCCGCCGAACTCTGCATTGCTGCATACCGACGTACACAGCCTTTACAGCGATCACCACGGTTGGCTGGTGAACTGGCTGCGCAGGCGCCTGCGCGATACCGACAATGCAGCGGACCTGGCCCAGGACACCTTCCTGTATGTATTGGGCAAGCCGGAGCAGGTGGCGTATTTGCGCGAACCACGGGCCTGGCTGAGCAGCATAGCCAAAGGCTTGTTGATTGATCGCTTTCGTCGTCAGAAGGTGGAGCAGGCGTACCTTCTGGCCATTGCGCATTTGCCCGAACAGGAGATGCCCGCCCCCGAGCAGCGTTTGATTCTCCTCGAAACCCTGACCCGAATTGATGCACTGCTCGATGGCCTGAAACCCAATGTGCGGACTGCCTTTTTACTCTCACGCCTTGAGGGGCTTGGTTATCAGGCCATTGCCGAGCGGCTGGGGGTAAGCGTGAGCTCGGTGGAAAAGTACATGGCCACGGCCATTCGCCATTGTTTTCTGGCGCGTCACGCCTTGTGAGCGGGGGTTCAATGCAGGCTGAGTTTGCCCCTCAGGTACTGGACCAGGCGATTTACTGGCTGGTCAAAACCCAATCCGGAGCGGCTGAGCCGCAGGTATTTACTGCCTGCGAGCAATGGCGCGCCGCTGATCCCGCCCACGAAGCGGCGTGGCAAGCCTTGCAAATGACTGAGACCACGCTGCGCCAGGCCTCGGTGCTGCCCGCTCGCGTGGCGCTGGACACTCTGGCCGGCAGTGCTCGCCTGCGTTCCCGGCGTCAGGCCCTCAAGGTACTGGGTTTGGGCATGCTCGGCGCGGGGGCGGGCGCTCTGGCGCTGCAACAACAGCCGTGGCGCAGTTTTGCTGCCGACTATGTGACCCGGGTGGGCGAACGGCGCGCCTTCAACCTGCTCGATGGCACACGCTTGCAGCTCAATACCGACAGTGCTGCTGATGTGCTGTTCACCGGGCAACAGCGGCTGGTTGTGTTGCGCGATGGCGAGATCTTTATTCGCACGGGTCAGGACTCGGCTGCCACAAGCGGGCGTCGGCCTTTTTGGGTGCATACCCGTGAAGCACGTTTGCAGGCTATTGGTACCGCGTTCGATGTTCGTCAGGAGTCGGGGCGTACCCGGTTGATGGTCGAGGAGGGCGTCGTTGCAATTCACCTGCCCCAAGGTCGCCCGGTGCGGGTGCAGGCGGGTAGTGAATATTTGATCGACGCCGGTTCGGCGCAACCGCAGTCTGCATCCACTTTTATTGCCAATGGCTGGGCCAGTGGCGTGCTGATGGCCCGGCAGATGCGTTTGCAAGACTTGGCGCAAGAGCTGTCGCGCTATCGTCACGGCTGGCTGCAGTGTGATCCGGCAGTCAGTGAGCTGCGGGTTTCCGGCGTGTTTCAACTTGACCGCATTGATCATGCGCTGGAGGGCCTGAGCCAGTCACTACCGGTGCGAATCCAGCGCAGAACAGGGTTATGGACACGGATTGTGGCGGCTTAGATCCTTCGTTGGCTGCAAATACGAATAATTATCAAATTTCTTTGCGGGTTTTCGGCTGCCCTTCGACAAATAGGCATAAGACTTATTTAGTGCAGGAGCCCCGCGCCAATGTCCCGTGTTTTTCGCAATCCGTTATTGCCCTCTCGCAGCCGCCTGGCCATCGCCTTACACACCGCCTTGCTAAGTGGCGCAATACTGGCCGCGGCGCAACCCTTGTCCCTGGTCAGCGCGGCAGCCGTCAGTGCCCAGCGCAGCTTCGACGTGCCTGCCAGCTCGCTGGAAGAGTCATTGAATCGCTTTGCCCAGCAGGCCAATATCTCCCTGCCTTACAACCCGGACCTGGTGAAAAACAAGCAGGCGTCAGCACTCAAGGGCCGGTTTGACGTGGCCCAGGGCTTGCAACAACTGCTCAAGGGCAGCGGCTTGACGGCCACGGAAGGCGCCAGCGGGGTCTGGACCCTCTATCCGCTGACCTCCAGTGCTGGCGACGGGCAATTGCAATTGCAGGCCACCAGTGTCACTGGGCTGGCACTGGGCGGCACCACAGAGGGCAGCCATTCCTACACCACGGGTGAAACCAGTACGGCGACCAAACTGCCTCTTTCCCTGCGCGAAACGCCGCAATCGGTCACCGTCATAACCCGTCAGCAGATGACCGACCAGGGTCTGGGCAGCATCGCCCAGGTATTGGGGCAAACGCCCGGCATCACCGTGGTGCATGACGACAGTGAGCGCTACAACTTCTACTCCCGGGGTTTCACCCTCGACAATTTTCAGTACGACGGCGTCCCGACCTCGGACTTCACCACCAATACCAACGGCTTGGGCATGCGTGACATGGCCATTTACGATCGGGTTGAAGTGGTGCGCGGTGCAACCGGCCTGATGAGCGGTGTGGGTAGCCCCTCGGGCGCGGTAAATCTGCTGCGCAAGCGCCCGGCCAAAGAGTTTCAGGGCTATGTGTCGGGCAGTGGCGGGTCATGGGACCGCTACCGCAGCGAACTGGATTTGTCCGGCCCGCTGACTGAAAACGGCGCTCTGCGCGGCCGTGTCGTCGCCGCCCGTGAAGATGGCCGTTCCTTTATCGATCGCTACTCCTCGACCAAGGACGTGTTCTACAGTATCGGCGAAGCAGATTTGAGCGACGACACTACCGCTTATACCGGTATCGATTATCAGCGGATCAATTCCAACGGTTCCAGCTTTGGTCAGTTGCCGCTGTATTACAGCGATGGCAGCCGCACCCACTTTAAGCGCTCGATGAATCCTGCCGCCAAATGGGCCTATGCCGACAGTGAAAGCACCAAGTACTTCGCCGGGGTAGAGCAGCGTTTTGACAACGACTGGCTGCTCAAGGTTGAGGCCAGCCACTGGAAGGGCAATACCGAACAGTTGCAAGGCAACCTGGTGGGTTGGGGCCCGTTCCCGGACAAGGCCACCGGTGAAGCACAGTTTATGAGCGGGAGCAAAACCTTCGAGATCAACACCGATACGCTGGACGCTTATGCCACCGGGCCGTTTGAATTGTTGGGGCGCAGCCATGAACTGGTGGTGGGGGTAAACGTCAGTGACCGGCGCACTGATTATCTGGCCATGAATGCTGACGACCTGACCGTCAACTACGAGCACTGGAACAATGACGCACCGCGCCCCACGGACCTGAGCCAGGGCTTGAAGCAGAAGTACAAGACCAAGGAATCAGCGGCCTACGCGGCATTACGCCTTAAACCGACCGATGATCTGTCGGTAATCGTAGGAACCCGGGTAGTGGACTACGACCGTAAAGGCACAATGACCTATAACGCTGCGCAAACGGTCCCAACCACGGATAACAGCAAAAAAACCGGGAAAATGATTCCTTATGCCGGGATTGTCTACGACCTGAGCGAGAACCACTCGGTTTATGCCAGTTACACCGACATCTTCACTCCGCAAAGTTACTTCGATCGCGACGATAAAGTGCTCGCGCCCGTGACCGGACAAAGTTATGAAGCGGGCCTTAAATCGGAATACTTCGGCGGTGCGCTGAACACCAGCTTTGCCCTGTTCCTGATCAAGCAGGACAACTACGCCGAATACGATGGCATGCGTGATGACGGTCAGGACGCCTACAAGGCGATCAGTGGTACCAGGACCAAAGGCTTTGAAGCCGAAATTTCCGGCGAGGTCATGACCGGCTGGCAACTGCTTGCGGGTTACACCTACGCCCAGCCACGGGACAAGGACGGCAAGCGGATCAACAGCAACCACCCCGAGCAATTGTTCAAACTGGCAACCAACTATCAACTGAGCGGTGACCTCAAAGACCTGAATGTGGGTGGCAACCTGACCTGGCAGGGCTCGACCTACAGCGAGCTCGACTCATCGATCAAGACCGAAGCCAAGGAAGGTAGTTTCGCGGTGGTCGGGTTGATGGCCCGCTATGACATTAATCAAAACCTGAGTGCCTCGGTCAATCTCAACAACGTTTTCGATCGTGAATACCTCAGCGGTTATGGCTTGTACTCAACCTATTACTACGGCGACCCGCGCAACCTGATGCTGGGCATGAAGTACCGTTTCTGACGACAGTTTCATGTCGTGCCTGCTCCGTGTCGGCTATGGTTAAAAACCACGAAAACGGAGGCAGGCAATGAGCGAATCAACCATCCATCACGCAGCAGCAGACGGTTACAAGCAGGGCGCCGACACCTATGTGCGCGGGCGTCCTGACTACCCGGTGGCTGTGGCGGCCTGGCTGACTGAAACCCTTGGCCTGAAACCCGGGCAGACCGTCCTCGAAGTGGGCGCCGGCACTGGCAAGTTCACAGCACGGCTGTTGCAAACCGGCGCACGGGTAATTGTGCTCGAGCCGGTACCGGCCATGCTGGAAAAACTCTCCGCCCGCTATCCCGAAGTCGAAACCCATCAAGGCACGGCGCAAGCCATCCCTCTGGCCGATGCCAGTGTCGATGTGGTGGTGTGCGCCCAGGCTTTTCACTGGTTCGCCACCCATGAGGCCCTTGCCGAGATGCATCGCGTGCTCAAGCCCGGCGGCCGTCTGGGGCTGATCTGGAACCTGCGTGACGCCAGCGTGCCGTGGGTGGCGCAACTGGATGCGCTGGTCAATCAATGGCAAGGCGATGCGCCGCGCTTTTACACGGGTGCATGGCGCCAGGCATTTCCTTTTGCGGGGTTTGGCCCTCTGCAGGAGCTGCAGTTCAGCCAGTCCCATGACGGCCCGGTCGAGGACGTGATTCTCAACCGTGTGCGCTCCACCAGTTTTATCTCGGCACTGGCCCTGGCTGATAGGGCACGGCTTGAGCAGCAACTGGCGGATTTTGTTGCTTCACAAGACGTGTTGAAACACGGCGCCAGCGTTAGCGTGCCGTATATCACCTCGGCATTTGTCACCCGCAAGGGCGCTTGATCTGCATCAAGGCTGTCGACCCGCACAGGCATAGTCTGGGCGCAATCCATGTTCCAGGAGGTTGCCAAAGATGAGCATCATCGTGACCGGAGCTGCCGGGTTTATCGGCAGCAATCTGGTGAAGGCCCTTAACCGGCGTGGCGAGCGTGACATTATCGCGGTGGACGATCTGACTGACGGCGACAAGTGCCGCAATCTGGCTGACTGCGATATTGCCGATTACTTCGATAAGCGTGAGTTCGTGCAGCGCTTTGTCACTCATCAACTGGGCGAAGTGCGTGCGGTGCTGCACCAGGGCGCCTGTTCCAGCACCGTGGAAAGTGATGGCCGGTTGATGATGGACAACAACTACCGTTACAGCTGCGATCTGCTGCAAGCCTGTCAGGAACAGACGGTGCCGTTGTTATATGCCTCTTCGGCGGCGGTCTACGGTGCCCACCGGGAGTTTCGCGAAGCCCGTGAGTACGAGCAGCCGCTGAATGTGTACGGCTATTCAAAATTCCTCTTCGATCAGCGCGTACGCCAGTTGCTGGCAAAGTCCCGGAGCCAGATCGTCGGCTTGCGCTACTTCAATGTGTACGGGCCCCGTGAACAGCACAAAGGGCGTATGGCCTCGATGGTCTGGCATTGTTTCAACCAGTATCGCGATCATGGCCATGTCGAGTTGTTTGGTGAGTACGGCGGCTACCCGGCGGGTGGGCATGAGCGTGATTTTGTCTCGGTGGAGGATGTGGTCAAGGTCAATCTGCACTGGCTGGATCATCCGCAAACCAGCGGCATTTTCAACCTGGGCACCGGGCGCGCCCGTTCATTCAATGATCTGGCGCTGGCGACGATCAACAGTTTGCGCGCTGCCGAGGATCGTCCGCCGCTGACCTTGGAAACGGCCTTGCTGGATGGTGTGTTGCGCTACTGCGAGTTCCCTGAGGGGCTCAAACACAAGTATCAGGTGTTTACCTGCGCTGATCTGGGGCAGTTGCGTGAAGCGGGTTATCGCGAGCCGATGCTGGCGCTGGAGGAGGGGGTGGGGCGGTATTGCAGGGAGTTACTGGCCCGCTGAGGTCTTTTGTGTGGATAGGTGCACAGACTTCGTAAACAACGCGAAACCTGTGGGAGCTGGCTTGCCTGCGATGCTGGCGGCGCGGTCTGTGAGGCAAGCCGCGGTGCTGCCATCGCGAGCAAGCCCGCTCCCACAGGGATCAGCGTTATTTACCGGTCAACAACGCCTCAAGTTTTTCCTGGTCACGGGCAAACTGGCGAATGCCTTCGGCCAGTTTTTCGGTGGCCATGGCGTCTTCGTTCGAAGCCCAGCGGAATTGCGCCTCGGTCAGGTTCAGGCGTGGCTCGCCTTTGTTGCCCGGCGCCAGTTTGCGCTCAAGCTTGCCTTCGTCCAGAGCCAGTTTTTCCAGCAGGTCAGGGCTGATGGTCAGGCGATCGCAGCCAGCCAGTTGCTCGATCTGGTTGAGGTTACGGAAGCTCGCACCCATCACCACGGTGTTGTAGCCATTAGCCTTGTAGTAGTTGTAGATACGGGTTACGGACTGCACGCCCGGATCATCGGAGCCGGTGTAGTCAATGCCGGTGGATTTTTTGTACCAGTCGTAAATCCGGCCCACAAACGGCGAGATCAAAAACACCCCGGCATCGGCACAGGCAGCGGCCTGGGCGAATGAGAACAGCAGGGTCAGGTTGGTTTGAATGCCGTCCTTCTCCAGTTTCTCGGCCGCGCGGATGCCTTCCCAGGTCGAGGCCAGCTTGATCAGTACGCGGTCGCGGCCTACGCCGGCCTTTTCGTACAGCTCGATCAACTGGTGGGCTTTTTTCAGCAGGGCCGGTTCGTCGAACGACAGGCGGGCGTCGACTTCAGTCGAAATACGCCCCGGAATCACGTTCAAGATACCGCTACCCACCGATACCGCGAAGTGGTCGCAGGCCTGGCCGACATCACCTTTGGCGTGGCTGATGGCGTTTTGCAGCAGCTCGGCATAACCGGGCATCGCGGCGGCCTTGAGCAGCAGCGACGGGTTGGTGGTTGCATCCACGGGTTTGAGACGGGTAATCGCGTCGAGGTCGCCGGTGTCTGCGACCACGGTGGTGAACTGCTTGAGTTGTTCCAGCTTGGAAGTCATGAGCGTCTCTGTCGGAAAGGTATTAATGGCAGTACAGATTGATTGCGTTGTCGATCAATAGTTCGCTGAACCAAGAATGCCGTTGAATCGCTTCTCGATGCAACCAATGGAACAGATTTAATCTGTCGCAGTGCCATTACCCGTATCTCAGAGTTCCAGCTTGCCCCAGCCAGGCTTGCGCGGCTCTGGCTCGCTGATCTGTACAGCATTGACGGTTTTGCCGGTGGCCAGTTCAACCCGACGTGCCACTTGCGGGTCATCAGCAAAGGGGATCAGGCTGGCGTCGTCGATATCCGTTGCGGTTTTGTGCTTCAGGCACCAGCTGACCGCACAGTAGAGGCTGATCACGGCGGCGCTGTTGAGGGCTATTTCGAGCATGGGAAGGGCTCCTTGCTAAGGGGCAACGCAAGCCTTGCGACCTGCGTTGCCATGGGGTCAGGCAATCCGCGCGGTCAGCTCGGCCTGCCGGAGGTTGCCCACGCGCACCGTGCGCCAGACGTTGTAGGCCATCAGCAGCATGCCGCAGAGAAAGAATACGCCGCCCACCAGACGCACCACAAAGCCCGGATGGCTGGCCTGCAAGGATTCGACAAATGAGTAGGTCAGGGTGCCGTCATCGTTGATTGCCCGCCACATCAGGCCCTGGGTGATGCCGTTGACCCACATCGAGGCGATGTAGAGCACGGTGCCGATGGTGGCCAGCCAGAAGTGCAGGTTGATCAGCGGCGTGCTGTACATCTGCTCGCGGCCGAAGATTTTCGGGATCATGTGGTACAGCGCGCCGAAGGTGATCATCGCCACCCAGCCCAGCGCCCCGGCGTGGACGTGGCCGATGGTCCAGTCGGTGTAGTGGGAGAGGGCATTGACTGTCTTGATCGCCATCATCGGCCCTTCAAAGGTCGACATGCCATAGAACGCCAGCGACAGCACCAGAAAGCGCAGGATCGGGTCGGTACGCAATTTATGCCAGGCTCCCGAGAGGGTCATCATGCCGTTGATCATGCCGCCCCAGCTGGGTGCCAGCAGGATAATCGACATGGCCATGCCCAGCGATTGCGCCCAGTCCGGCAGCGCGGTGTAGTGCAAGTGATGGGGGCCGGCCCAGATATACAGGGTGATCAGTGCCCAGAAATGCACGATGGACAGGCGATAGGAGTAAATCGGCTTGCCGACTTGCTTGGGTACGAAGTAGTACATCATCCCGAGAAACCCGGTAGTCAGGAAAAACCCTACGGCGTTATGCCCGTACCACCACTGCACCATGGCATCGGTGGCGCCGGCATACACCGGGTATGACTTGAACCAGTCCACCGGAATCGCCAGATGGTTGACCACATGGAGCATGGCGATCACCAGGATAAAGGCGCCGAAAAACCAGTTGCCGACATAAATATGCTTTGTCTTGCGCCGCACCACGGTGGTGAAAAACACGATGGCGTAGGCCACCCACACCACGGTCAGCCAGACCGCGCCGGTGAACTCGATTTCGGCGTATTCCTTGGTCGTGGTGTAGCCCAGGGGCAGGGTGACCAGCATGATCACGATCACCGACTGCCAGCCCCAAAAGGTAAAGGCCGCGAGCTTGTCCGAGTACAGCCGCACCCCGCAGGTACGCTGCACGGCGTAGTAGCTGGCGGCAAATTGCGCGCTGCCGGCAAAGCCGAAAATCACCAGGCTGGTGTGCAGTGGCCGCAGGCGGCCGAAGGTGGTCCAGGGCAGGTCGAAGTTCATTTGCGGCCAGGCCAGTTGCGAGGCGATCCAGACGCCCATGGCCATGCCGACAACGCCCCACACCACGGTCATGATGGCGAATTGGCGGACGACCTTGTAGTTATAGGCCTGCCCGTTTAGTGCTGTGCTCATGCTCAAGTCTTCCACGGTTCAAAGTCCTGCCAGGCCTCGTGGTCTGGCGCAGGTTGAACTTTAGAAAGCTTGAGGAAAACAAAACAGATTCAGTAAATCAGAATTTATGCGGTGCAGATTTTATCTCTGTTTTAAGCATTTAGATTGAATCTGATCCTGTTTTATAAAGATATTTAATAAATAGCTATCAACTGATCTGTAGTGTTCAGATCTATGTGTATTGAGTGCTCTATCACATTCAACGTGGGATAAAACCTGCTGTTGCGGCGATTTTCCAAGGTTTGGCTATACCTATATGGGCGCGTTCCTACGGCTGCGCCCCTACAGGAGTTACAGCATGAAGCTTGGCTTAATGATTGGTACGTTGTGTGTTGCCTCAATCGCAATGGTCGGTTGTGCGAGCAAGGTCCAGCAACCGGATGAATACTCCGGATTTTTGAAGGATTACAGCCGCCTGAAAGAGGCCAAATCGCCCTCTGGCGCAGAGGTGATGCGCTGGGTTGATCCCAAGCTGAAGGTGAGCAAGTACACCAGCGTTTATGTTGAACCGACCCAGTTGTACCCGGCCCCCAAGCCGACAGAGAAGATCCCGCAAAGCACTCTCAATGGCATCACGCAATACTATGACCAGGCGCTAAAACGCGAAGTGAGCAAATCACTGCCACTGGCCAGTGGCCCCGGGCCGGGAGTGCTTGTGGTGCGGGCAGCCATCACTGCCGTCAGCAGCAAGACCGAGGGTCTGGCACCTTATGAGTACATCCCGGTAGCGCTGGTGGCCGCGGCAGTGAGCACCGCATCGGGGATACGTGACCAGGAAACCGAGCTGGCCACCGAGGCCGTGTTTATCGACGGGCAGAGCCAGGATGTGGTGGCCCAGGTGGTGCGCAAGGGCACCGGCAAACCGTTGGCCAACGACAGTCAGGTGATGAAGGCCGATGACGTTAAAAAGGTTATTGATGGCTGGGCAGCAGATATGCATCAGTCGTATCTGAAACTGAAAAAGTGATCTGCCAGGCCACCTGTGGGAGTGTGGCTAACCTGCTCTCACAGGGCCTTTGATCACCACACTTGGGTGAATGGATGTAGGAACCGTCTTTTTGTAATGGGAAGCATAAGATTTTATGTTCAGCCCATAGGTTAGCCCGGCTGATTCATGTTTAACTTCGGGCTCTTTTCCAACCTGTCAAAAAGGACATCGTTCATGGCTCAAGTGACGCTTAAAGGCAACCCGGTTCAAGTCAATGGCGAACTGCCTGCAGTAGGTTCCAAGGCTCCGGCGTTTTCGCTGGTTGCCGGTAATCTGTCCGATGTAACGCTGGCCAGCTTTGCCGGCAAGCGCAAAGTACTGAACATCTTCCCAAGCGTTGATACTCCGACTTGCGCGACTTCCGTGCGCACGTTCAACGCCCAGGCCAACGAACTGGCCAATACCGTGGTGCTGTGCATCTCGGCTGACCTGCCGTTCGCCCAGGCGCGTTTCTGCGGCGCCGAAGGTCTGGAAAACGTGCAAAATCTGTCGACCCTGCGCGGCCGTGAGTTTATCGAAAACTACGGCGTGGCAATCGCTGATGGTCCGTTGGCCGGCCTGACTGCCCGTGCAGTGGTGGTACTGGACGAAAACGACAACGTGCTGCACAGCGAGCTGGTTAAAGAAATCGCTGAAGAGCCAAACTACGAAGCAGCCTTGGCTGTTTTGAAGTAAGTCGTACTGCACTATCGAAACGGCCTGGCACCGAAAGGTGCCAGGCCGTTTTTTTTGCTCTTCTGTGGGAGCTGCGGTACACACAAAATTTGCAGAGATTATTGTGGGAGCGGGCTTGCTCGCGATGGTATCGCCTCGATTTGTCAGACAAACCTTGTTGCCTGCATCGCGAGCAAGTCGAATCGTCGCACCGCCGCTCCCACATATTTGGAGTAAAGCCTGTCATCTTTCGCTCATCTCACCCCTATAACGTAAATAGCCGGTAAAGAACCTTTTCATAACGGTCTGCACTGCTTATCGTTCGACTTCCTGAAAATTATCGCTCGCGCTAATGGTTGATCACTCCATGCAATCCTCTGTTTCCCACAAATCCCGTTTCTGGCTGTTTGGCCTGCTGGTCTTGCTGATCGTCCTTGGCCTGTGCTGGTGGCTATGGCCGTCGACCTCGAAAAAGGCCGTGGCCGAGCAGCCTGCCGGGCACGCCGGTCGTTCCGGGATGATGCGCCCGGGCTTTGGCGGCTCGACCCAGCCAGTGCCGGTTCGGGTGTCGGAAGTGACCCAAGGTGATTTCCCGGTGTACTTCAAGGCGCTGGGCACTGTGACTGCGCTGAACACCATCAATGTGCGCAGCCGTGTGGCGGGGGAGTTGGTCAAGGTCTACTTCAAGGAAGGGCAGATGGTCAAAGCCGGCGAACTGCTGGCTGAAATCGACCCGCGCAGCTACCAGAATGCGCTGCTGCAAGCTGAGGGCACATTGCTGCAGAATCAGGCCCAACTGAAAAACGCCCAGGTCGATGTTCAGCGTTACCGCGGCCTGTACGCCGAAGACAGTATCGCCAAACAGACCCTCGACACTGCCGAAGCACTGGTCAGCCAATATGAGGGCACGGTCAAGACCAATCAGGCGGCGGTCAACGATGCCAAGCTGAACCTGGACTTCACCAAAATCCGCGCCCCGATCAGCGGCCGTGTGGGCTTGCGCCAACTGGACGTCGGTAACCTGGTGGCAGCCAACGACACCACCGCTCTGGTGGTGATCACTCAGACCGAGCCGATCGTGGTCAGCTTCACTTTGCCCGAGACCAACCTGGCCCTGGTGCTGGAGCGCTATCGCAGTGGCGCGAAAATGCCGGTGCAGGCCTGGAACCGTGGCGACACCAAAGAGCTGGCAGTCGGCGTGTTGAGCAGCATCGACAATCAGATCGATATCACCACCGGCACTCTGAAATTCAAGGCGCTGTTCGAGAACCGCGATCAGGCGCTGTTCCCCAACCAGTTCGTCAATGTACGCCTGCTGGCCGACACCCTGAAAAACGTGGTGCTGGCCCCGACTGCAGCGATCCAGTACGGCACCAATGGCTCGTTCGTGTATGCCATGGACGGTGACAACAAGGTCAAGATTCGCAGCATCAAAGTGGGTGCCACCGATGGCGACCTGACTGTGATTGAAGACGGCCTGGTAGCGGGTGATCGTGTGGTGCTTGAAGGCACCGACCGTCTGCGTGACGGTGGTGCGGTGGAAGTGGTCAATGACAGTGCCCAGGTGCCGGAAACCGCTGCCGGGCAACTGCTCGATGGCGGCGCTGATGCCGATACTGCCCCGGCCGCTGACACCGCCAAGACCAAGGCCCGCGAATGAATCTGTCGCGGCTGTTTATCCTGCGCCCGGTCGCAACCACGCTGTGCATGCTGGCCATTGTGTTGTCCGGGATCATCGCCTATCGCTTGTTGCCGGTATCGGCCCTGCCTCAGGTTGACTACCCGACCATCCGTGTCATGACGCTGTACCCAGGGGCCAGCCCGGATGTCATGACCAGCGCTGTGACGGCGCCACTTGAGCGTCAGTTCGGGCAAATGCCGGGCCTGACGCAAATGGCCTCGACCAGTTCCGGTGGCGCCTCGGTGCTGACCCTGCGCTTTAACCTCGATATCAATATGGATGTCGCCGAGCAACAGGTGCAGGCCGCGATCAACGCTGCCAGCAACCTGCTGCCCAAGGACTTGCCGGCACCACCGGTGTACAACAAGGTCAACCCGGCCGATACCCCGGTGCTGACCCTGGCCATCAGCTCAAAAACCATGCAGTTGCCCAAGCTCAATGATCTGGTCGATACGCGCATGGCGCAAAAAATCGCCCAGATCAGCGGCGTCGGCATGGTCAGCATTGCCGGCGGTCAACGCCAGGCAGTACGGATCAAGGTCAACCCTGAAGCCTTGGCCGCCAACGGTCTGAACCTGGCCGATGTGCGCACCCTGATCGGCGCGTCCAACGTCAACCAGCCCAAGGGCAACTTCGACGGCCCGACCCGGGTGTCGATGCTGGATGCCAACGACCAGTTGAAAACCCCGCAGGAATACGCCGAACTGATCCTCGCCTACAACAACGGCGCGCCGTTGCGACTCAAGGACGTGGCCGAGATTGTCGACGGTGCCGAGAACGAACGTCTCGCTGCCTGGGCCAACGAAAACCAGGCGGTGCTGCTCAATATCCAGCGCCAGCCCGGGGCCAACGTGATTGAGGTGGTGGACCGGATCAAGGCGCTGCTGCCGAGCATCACCGACAACCTGCCTGCGGGTATCGATGTCACGGTCCTGACTGACCGCACGCAAACCATCCGCGCCTCGGTGCGTGATGTGCAGCACGAATTACTGATCGCCATTGCCCTGGTGGTGATGGTGACGTTCCTGTTTCTGCGCCGGGCCAGTGCCACCATCATTCCGTCGATTGCCGTGCCGCTGTCGTTGGTGGGCACCTTTGGTGTGATGTACCTGGCGGGTTTCTCGATCAACAACCTGACCTTGATGGCCCTGACCATTGCCACCGGTTTTGTGGTGGATGACGCCATCGTCATGCTGGAGAACATCTCGCGCTATATCGAGGAAGGCGACAGCCCGATGCAGGCGGCGCTCAAGGGCGCGAAACAGATCGGCTTCACCCTGATCTCGCTGACCCTGTCGTTGATTGCGGTATTGATCCCGCTGCTGTTTATGGCCGATGTAGTGGGGCGCCTGTTCCGTGAATTTGCCATCACCCTGGCAGTGGCGATCCTGATTTCCCTGGTTGTCTCGCTGACCCTCACGCCGATGATGTGCGCGCGCCTGCTCAAGGCCGAACCCAAGCCCGAAGAGCAGGGGCGTTTCTATCGCGCCAGCGGTGCGTTTATCGACTGGATGATCGCCGAGTACGGGCGCATGTTGCAGTGGGTGCTCAAGCATCAGCCGCTGACCCTGCTGGTGGCCATTGGCACGCTTGGGTTGACCGTGTTCCTGTATATGGTGGTGCCCAAGGGCTTCTTCCCGGTACAGGATACCGGGGTGATCCAGGGCATTTCCGAAGCGCCGCAGTCGATTTCCTTCAGTGCCATGAGCCTGCGTCAGCAGGAGCTGGGCAAGATCATCCTGCAAGACCCGGATGTTGAAAGCTTGTCCTCCTATATAGGTGTGGATGGCGACAACCCGACGCTTAACAGTGGGCGCATGCTGATCAACCTCAAGCCTCACAGTGAGCGCAGCGACAGTGCCACTGAGGTGATTGCACGGCTGCAACCGCAACTGGACAAACTGGCGGGCATTCGCCTGTTTATGCAGCCGGTGCAGGACCTGACCATCGAAGACCGTGTCAGCCGCACCCAGTACCAGTTCAGCCTGTCTTCACCGGATGCCGAAATGCTCAGCACCTGGAGCCAGAAACTGGTTGCGGCGCTGTCCAATCAACCGGAGCTGGCCGATGTTGCCAGCGACCTGCAAGACAAGGGCCTGCAGGTGTATCTGGTAATCGACCGTGATGCAGCCTCGCGCCTTGGCGTGTCGGTGGCCAATATCACCGATGCGTTGTACGACGCCTTCGGCCAGCGGCAGATCTCGACCATCTACACCCAGGCCAGCCAGTACCGCGTGGTCTTGCAGGCCAAGGACGGCGAAAAAATCGGCCCGCAGGCCCTCGACCAGATCCATGTAAAAACCACCGATGGCGGCCAGGTACGGCTGTCGAGTCTGGCGCGGATCGAAGAGCGTCAGGCACAACTGGCCATTTCCCATATCGGCCAGTTTCCTTCGGTAATGGTCTCGTTCAACCTGGCCCCCGGCGTTGCGCTGGGGCAAGCGGTGGAGCTGATCGATCAGGTGCAGAAAGACATCGGCATGCCGGTGGGGGTCAAGACCGAATTCCAGGGCGCCGCGCAGGCGTTCCAGGCGTCGCTGTCGAGCACCTTGCTGCTGATTCTGGCGGCAGTGGTGACCATGTATATCGTGCTCGGTGTGCTCTATGAGAGCTATATCCACCCGATCACCATCCTCTCGACCCTGCCGTCAGCGGCGGTCGGCGCCTTGCTGGCGCTGATCCTCAGCGGTAACGACCTGGGCATGATCGCGATTATCGGCATCATCCTGCTGATCGGTATCGTCAAAAAGAACGCCATCATGATGATCGACTTTGCCCTCGACGCCGAGCGCAATCAGGGCATGGCGCCCGAGCAGGCGATCTACCAGGCGGCGCTGCTGCGCTTCCGGCCGATCCTGATGACCACCCTGGCGGCGCTGTTCGGTGCCGTGCCCTTGATGCTGGCCACCGGTTCTGGGGCGGAATTGCGTCAGCCACTGGGTCTGGTGATGGTCGGTGGCTTGCTGGTGAGCCAGGTATTGACCCTGTTTACCACGCCGGTGATTTACCTGTACTTCGATCGTTTGGGTCGCCGCTGGCGCGGTGATGCTGCCCAGGCTGAGCAGGCGTCGGTATGAATCTGTCTGGGCCGTTTATCCGTCGCCCGGTAGCCACCATGCTGCTGAGCCTGGCCATCATGCTGCTGGGCGGGGTGAGCTTTGGTTTGCTGCCGGTGTCGCCGCTGCCGCAAATGGACTTTCCGGTGATTGTGGTGTCGGCCAACTTGCCCGGGGCCAGCCCCGAGGTGATGGCCTCCACCGTGGCCACGCCGCTGGAGCGGGCCTTCGGTGCGATTGCCGGGGTCAACACCATGAGCAGCAATTCCAGTCAGGGCTCGACCCGGGTGATCTTGCAGTTCGATCAGGACCGCGATATCAACGGTGCGGCGCGGGAAGTACAGGCGGCGATCAATGCCTCGCGCAACCTGCTGCCCAGCGGCATGAAAAGCATGCCCACCTACAAAAAAATCAATCCCTCGCAAGCGCCGATTATGGTGCTGTCGCTGACTTCCGAGGTGTTGTCCAAGGGCCAGCTCTACGACCTGGCCTCGACCATCCTCTCGCAAAGCCTGTCTCAGGTGCCGGGAGTGGGTGAAGTACAGATTGGCGGCAGCTCGCTGCCTGCGGTGCGTATCGAACTGGAGCCGCAGCTGCTCAACCAGTACGGCGTATCGCTGGATGACGTGCGCAACACCATCGCCAATGCCAACGTACGTCGGCCCAAGGGCGCGGTGTCTGACGGTGAGCGCAACTGGCAGATCCAGGCCAACGACCAGTTGGAAAAGGCCAAGGACTACGAGCCCTTGATCATCCGTTACCAGGATGGCGCGGCCCTGCGCCTGAGTCATGTGGCCAAGGTCAAGGACAGCGTTGAGGACCGTTACAACAGCGGCTTCTTCAATAACGATGCGGCGGTACTGCTGGTGGTCAACCGCCAGGCCGGGGCCAATATCATTGAAACCGTAAATGCCATCAAGGCCCAGTTGCCGGCCCTGCAAGCGGTGTTACCGGCCAGTGTGCAACTGAACGTGGCAATGGACCGCTCACCGGTAATCAAGGCCACGTTACACGAAGCCGAAATGACCCTGCTGATTGCCGTGGCGCTGGTGATCCTGGTGGTGTTCCTGTTTCTCGGCAACTTCCGCGCTTCGCTGATCCCGACCCTGGCGGTGCCGGTTTCATTGGTTGGTACTTTCGCCATCATGTACCTGTACGGGTTCTCGCTGAACAACCTGTCGCTGATGGCGCTGATCCTGGCCACCGGGCTGGTGGTGGACGATGCCATCGTGGTGCTGGAGAACATCTCGCGGCATATCGACGCCGGTATCGCGCCGATGAAAGCGGCGTATCTGGGAGCCAAGGAAGTCGGTTTTACCCTGCTCTCGATGAACGTGTCGCTGGTGGCGGTGTTCCTCTCTATCCTGTTTATGGGCGGGATTGTCGAAAGCCTGTTCCGCGAGTTTTCCATCACCCTGGCGGCCTCGATCGTGGTGTCGCTGGTGGTGTCCCTGACCCTGACCCCGATGCTCTGCGCGCGCTGGCTCAAACCCCATGTGCCGGGCACGGAAAACGCCATGCAGCGCTGGAGCATCCGCCTTAACGAGCGCATGGTCAGGGGCTATGCCCGCAGCCTGGACTGGGTGCTGCGGCACAAGCGCCTGACCCTGTTCAGCCTGCTGCTGACCATTGGCGTCAACGTTGCGTTGTATGTGGTGGTGCCCAAGACCTTTATGCCGCAACAGGACACCGGGCAACTGATCGGTTTTGTCCGTGGTGACGATGGCCTGTCGTTCAGCGTGATGCAGCCGAAGATGGAAATCTTCCGCAAGGCAGTGCTGGCTGACCCGGCGGTTGAAAGCGTGGCCGGCTTCATCGGCGGCAACGGTGGCACCAACAACGCATTCATGATCGTGCGCCTCAAGCCGATCTCGGAGCGCAATATTTCTGCGCAAAAGGTCATCGAACGCCTGCGCGAAAATATGCCCAAAGTGCCTGGCGGGCGACTGATGCTGATGGCCGACCAGGATTTGCAGTTTGGCGGCGGGCGAGATCAGACCAGCTCGCAATATTCTTACATCCTGCAAAGTGGCGACCTCGCTGAACTGCGCACCTGGTATCCGAAAGTGGTGGCCGCGCTCAAGGCGTTACCGGAACTGACGGCTATCGATGCCCGTGAAGGACGTGGCGCGCAACAGGTCACACTGGTAGTCGACCGCGACCAGGCCAAACGCCTGGGGGTGGATATGGACATGGTTACCGCCGTGCTCAACAACGCCTACAGCCAGCGGCAGATTTCCACCATCTACGACAGCCTGAACCAGTATCAGGTGGTGATGGAGGTCAATCCCAAATATGCCCAGGACCCGGAAACCCTGAATCAGGTGCAGGTGATTACTGCCGATGGCCAGCGCATTCCGTTGTCGGCCATTGCCCACTACGAAAACAGTCTGCAGAACGACCGTGTATCCCATGAGGGCCAGTTCGCCTCGGAGAGCATTGCCTTTGATATGGCACCGGGTGTTTCGCTGGAGCAGGGCACGGCGGCCATTGAGCGGGCCATCGCCAAACTCGGTTTGCCCGAAGAAGTGATTGTGAAAATGGCCGGTACCGGTGATGCCTTTGCCGCCACGCAAAAAAGCCAGCCATTTATGATTCTGGGGGCGCTGGTGGCGGTGTATCTGGTATTGGGGATTCTCTATGAGAGCTACATCCACCCGCTGACCATTCTCTCGACCTTGCCATCGGCCGGGGTGGGTGCATTGCTGAGCATCTACCTGACGGGGGGCGAGTTCAGCCTGATCTCGCTGCTCGGGTTGTTCCTGTTGATCGGCGTGGTGAAGAAAAACGCCATTTTGATGATCGATCTGGCGCTGCAACTGGAACGCCATTCGGGCATGGACCCGCAAGAGTCGATCCGTAGCGCGTGCCTGCAGCGTTTAAGGCCGATCCTGATGACCACCCTGGCAGCCATTCTCGGCGCCGTACCGCTGATGCTGAGCACGGCAGAGGGCGCGGAAATGCGCCAGCCGTTAGGCCTGACCATTATCGGCGGGCTGATCTTCAGTCAGATCCTGACCCTTTACACCACTCCGGTGGTTTACCTCTATCTCGACCGTTTGCGCCATCGCTTCAACAAATGGCGCGGCGTGCGTACTGATGCTGCTCTGGAAACTCCGCTATGACCTCTCGTTTGCTTACCTTTGCCCCGGTGTTGTCGTCCCGCCGCTGGCCCCTGGCCCGGTTGAGTCTGGTGCTGTCCGCCGTGTTGCTCAGTGCCTGTGCGATTGGCCCGGACTACCAGCGCCCGCAAACGGCGGCGCCCCTTGAGTACAAAGAGGCGGCTGGCTGGACCCAGGCCAATCCGAGCGACTCCCTGGCCCGTGGCGCCTGGTGGGAGCTGTATGGCGACCAGCAACTCAACGGGCTGGTGGAAAAACTCAACAGTGCCAACCAGACCATTGCCCAGTCCGAAGCCCAGTTCCGTCAGGCCCAGGCGTTGGTGCGTAATGCGCGGGCGGCGTTTTTGCCCAGTGCTGACCTGAGCGTGGGCAAAACCCGCTCCAGCCAGGGCACCGGCAGCTCTAACTCAAGCTTGACCAGCTCCAGCAGCGGCATCCGTGACACCTTGAATGCCCAGGTGGGGGTGAGTTGGGAAGCCGATGTGTGGGGCAAGTTGCGTCGTGGCCTGGAAGCCAACGAGGCGAGCGCCGAAGCCAGCCTGGCCGATCTGGCCGCGATGCGTTTGAGCCAGCAGTCGGAACTGGTGCAAAACTACCTGCAACTGCGGGTGATCGACGAGCAAAAACGCTTGCTGGAAGCCACGGTGGAGGCTTATCAGCGCTCGTTGAAAATGAGTGAAAACCAGTACCGGGCGGGGATCTCCGGCAAGGATGCGGTGGCCCAGGCGCAAACCCAATTGCGCAATACCCAGGCCAGTCTGATCGATTTGATCTGGCAGCGGGCGCAGTTTGAAAACGCCATTGCGGTGCTGACCGGACAGGCTCCGTCGGGGTTCAATCTGGCAGAAATCAAGGATGTGCCGAAGTTGCCGCAAGTCCCGGTCAGCCTGCCGTCGCAACTGCTGGAGCGGCGCCCGGATATTGCCTCGGCGGAGCGTTCGGTGATTGCTGCCAACGCCAATATTGGCGTGGCCAAGGCGGCTTATTACCCGGATTTCAGTCTGAGCCTGTCGGGCGGATACAGCAGCAGCCAGTACCAGGACTGGATCAGCGTACCGAACCGTTTCTGGTCAGTGGGGCCGAAAATCTCCCTGCCGCTGTTCGATGGTGGTCAGCGCTCGGCCGAAGTCGACCGCAACGAAGCCCTGTATGACCAGACTGTGGCCAAGTATCGGCAGACCGTACTCGACGGTTTGCGTGAAGTGGAAAACTACATGGTGCAGTTGAAGGTATTGGGTGATGAATCGGTGGTGCAGGAGCAGGCGCTGGAGTCGGCCCGCGAGTCATTGCGCCTGACGACCAACCAGTACAAGGCCGGGCTGATTGCCTATCTCGATGTAGTGTCGGTGCAAACCACTGCGCTGAGTACCGAGCGCAGTGTGCTCAACTTGCTGCAAAGCCGGTTGATTGCCAGCGTGCAATTGATTGCGGCGCTGGGTGGCGGGTGGGATGGCAAGACTGAGTTGAACGACTGACCAAAAGCCCCTCACCCTAGCCCTACGGAGAGGGCCAGGGTGAGGGGCTTTTGATCTAAGCCGGCATCCGTGCTGCCCCTGCCAATAGCGAATCAACCACACCACGCGCCATCTCCACGCCGTGGATTACGCTCCATAACTGCTCGGCATCGAAGCCGGAGAGGTGGGAGCGGATATCGTCGGCACTGTTTTCCGCGCCTTTGAGCAGCAGTGAAACTTGTTGCAAGGCAGCGTGGACGTTGACGCCGGGGTTAATGCTGAACAAGGAGGTGCCCTGGTGGGCAGTGGTTTCGAGGGGTGGGTCGGGGACTATTTTTTTGCTCATTATATTTTCCTGTGTTGTCCAAGAGGCTGCCACTGACCGCTGTCAGGCGGAGAGGGTGGCAGCTGCGTGCGGGCTGACAGGCCGAGGGAAAATACCAAAACTCGGTGCACTCGAAAGTGCCCCGCACGCAGCCGCCATAACACAGACAGCTGTAAAGCGCTGAATTTGGTAAATCCGGGCAGTCTGTCAGGACCGATCACTGAAAGCAGTGATCGGGTGAGACTATCCACGCATTTTCAGCGCCGCAAGGCGGTGGAGATTCTCTCGGAAACTTCCCGCGATGGAAAGCGACGAAGCAGGTGCAGACGTTGCAAGTTGTGTGGGAAACCAGCAAATCCCATGTGGCCAAAAAGCGCCCTCACAAATAAAACGTAAACCTGTCCTTGCCCCCATGCTTGGACTCATACAGCGCCTTGTCGGCATGGGCCAGGGCCTGATTCAGGGTGTCCTCATCGCCCACCCGGGCCAGGCCAATGCTCACGGTCACCGGATGCTTATCAGGGTCTTCACGCACCCGGCGGCACAGGCTGCCCATCAGCGCCTCGACATCACTGCGCCGCACCCCGGTCAGGTACACGGCAAACTCCTCGCCACCCAAGCGCGCAAACTCATGCTCGGCCATTACCGCCTTGATGCTGGCGGCAGTGCGCTTAAGCACTTCATCACCAATATCATGGCCGTAGCGGTCGTTGACCTTCTTGAAGTTGTCGATGTCGATCATGGCCAGGTAGTGGTCACGCTCGCGCGGCCTGGCCGCCAATATCAGGCCGGCATGGAGCATAAAGGAGCGCCGGTTGGGGATCTCGGTCAGGGCATCGACATAGGCCTGGACCGCCAGTCGCTTGGACATGATGTAGTTGTGCAGCTTGACCCGGCGCAACTTGAAAAAGCTGTAGATCGTCAGGCTGCATAAAAAGGTGAAGTAGCACAGGATCAGCAGACCGCGCAGGTCCATGATCGACGCTTGAGTCATCAGGAAAGGATTGAGCAGCAGGCAGGTGATGGCGGCAACACCCAGGAATGCCCAGCGGCTCAGGGGCAGGACCGAGGCGCTGTAAAGGATGCTGGAACTGGCAAGTGCCAGCCAGATGGGCTGTGTTTCTGCGGGCAGGCCAAAGATCACCAGGCGCAGGCCCAGGGTTATGAATGCGACAAAAATCAGGTTAAGTACGTCGAAATGCCGGTAATTGCGCACGAAACCCAGAACAATGGTGAGCACCACCATCACGCTGATAAACAATAGCGACAGGGCGGTAAACCCTTGGTCGCCCTTGAAGCTGACAATCAGGTTGAACAGCAACCAGATGCCAATACTGGTGATGTAGGTCAGGCGGCAAAAATTACGCAGTTTCTCGAAATCATGTTGCGCGAATTCAGCTTGCAAGGCAGGTGGCGCTGCTTGCTTCGATATCTCTGATTCAATGGTTTTGAGCATTGCGCGCCTTGGAGACTGTCGGATGACGGACACTGGGCAAGCAAGTAGTTAAACATCTCCCGCCCGGGTTACACAGGTAACCCTAGCAGGAGTTGGGCGCTTATCGAAACGCTCCCGGCGTGCGGCTCAGCCAGTACGGGTGAACACTTCGCCGATACTGCGACGGCGGGCATGTTGTTCACTGGCACGGATCAGTTCTTCCAGGTCTTCAGGAGTTACGTCGATAAATGCGTCCATTTGCTGCAATGCGTTGTGCAAGTCTTCGGCGGTGATGCCCGGATCGGCAGGGGCCTGCCCGGTGACCACGGTCGGGTTCGGCTCGGCGGCTTTTTTCGGATAACGCACCCGGGTCAGGTTGTTATAGGCCAGCGCCGCAAGCAGCATGCACGCCGCGCTGAGCATTACCGGTGCGAGCATGCCCCAGCCCAGGCTGGCGCTTTCCGGGTCGGCCAGTACCACCAGCAGCGCCAGCGCACCGGCAGGCGGGTGCAGGCAGCGCAGCAGGCACATACACAGCAGGGCGACCCCCACGGCCAGGCAGGCGCTGTCCAGGCTGCGGCCGAAGAAGTACACCACCCCCAGCGACACCACAGTGGCGCACAAGTAACCGCCGACAATCGACCAGGGCTGCGCCAGTGCTCCTGAAGACACGGCAAACAGCAAAATGGCCGAGGCTCCCAATGGGCCAATCAGGTGCATGGCCACCGGCAGGCCGAAAAACAGGCTGCAGATCCACACACTGAACAGCGTGCCAAGTGATACGCCAATGGCGGCGCGGCTCCATTCGGAGGGACGGGTGTTCGTAGCCGCAGGCAATAGGCGGCTGATCCAGCGGGTTTGCATGGTCAGGTAAATCCGGTGTTGGGCAACGGGCAGGTAAAAAAAAGGCCTGGCGGGTTTACCGGCAAGCCCTTGAAAATGTCCCTTCATTTGGGGGAGGAACCAGCGCAGTCTGCACCTTGATGAAGCAATCAGCAAATGCATAATAATGCTGGTTAACAGCATTTTTAATGCAGTTTAAAGCTTGCAGCTGATGGTCTGTTCGTCAGCCAACTTACCCAATACTCGGTCATAGACCTCGTCGTTCAACAGCCGCCGCTCTATATAGCTGCGTGCTTCGGGACTACTGGCCAGCGGGCCCTTCAAGGCGATCAGTGCATCGCGCAGCTTCATCAGTTTGCCCAGCTGCAGTGCAAAAGTAGCGCCTGGCGGCTGGATACAGGGCGTTGGCTGCGGGCTGGTGCCGGCATTGGCAATCAAGGTATTACTCATCACGTTGCGCTCCATATTTGAAGGGTATGGATGGATGCATAGGGGCGTGGTGCCAACGCCGGGTATGCCGATACAAGCGGTGACATATCGCTCATTTACTCGGCTTAGGATCCAGGATTTGCGGCAGTGATTGTAAAGTGCCAAAACAGCTAGGTACTGTCAGTTAATGCGCAGCGGCAGATAAGATTTACGGAGAAAATCGTAGGACAGTTCAATATGGATAGTGAGTAATTTGAGTCAGTAAATTCACGCAAAAACTTGGATATAAGCGCGCTTTTTCTGTTGTAAATTCTGACTCGAACTATCTAGGCGTTTAAAAATTGCAATAGTTTAAACATCAACCGTCTACGCACACCTGAGGCGGCGTTCAGCTCGCGTCAACCTGCTGTCGGAGCGGGGCGGTGAGCCATTGTTCAAAGCTGACGTGAGCGGGGTCGTTCAGGCAGGGGGCGTAATACACCAGATGCAAGTGCCTGTCGGCATCAATCGTCAAGGTGGTGTGTTCAAACGAGATATTTCCAAACTCGGGAATATCCAGATGCCTGATGCCTTGGCAGGGGCCGTGAATATCTTGCCGGTTCCACCAGTGTTTGAACTCGGCACTGACTTTCTCAAGATCGCGCACCAGTTCGGCAACATCGCTTTGTGCTGAAACCTGGGCAAAGTCCCTGCGAAAACTGCTGAGCATTTGTATCGCTTGTTGCTCCCAGGTGCACAACAGTGAACGCATTCTCTCATCTGTAAACAGCATCCACAGCAGGTTGCGCCGGGGGGCGGGGGTGTTTGCGAACGGGAAGATTTTGTCAGCGGCCGGGTTCCAGGCAAGGACATCCCAGCGCAGATTCAGCACATAGGCCGGGCGCAATGGCATGTCTGCCATCAAGCGATGGATGACCTTTGGCACCACGCACCATGTTTGTGCCTGTTCTGCCGGGGCACGCTGGTAGGTAAGCAGGTAAAGGTGCCGGCGCTCCATGGCGTCAAGTTTCAGCACGCGGCACAGGCTGTCGAGGAAGGCAGGGGAAACCCCGATATCGCGGCCTTGCTCAAGCCAGGTGTACCAGGTGAGGCCGACTCCCGCCAGGGCGGCTACCTCCTCGCGCCGCAGCCCTGGCGTTCGCCTGCGCCCGCCACTGGGTAAACCGGCCTGCTCGGGTGAAATGCGCTCACGACGGCTGCGCAAAAATGCAGCCAGCTCGTTTCGGGTGCGTTCGAGTGTCCTTGCCATTACCCGGTTGCTCTTTGTAATAGTATAAATGGAGATATTGTAACAATTACTGGCCTGCTAAAGAATCCGCCGCGCCAAGGGCAGTGCAATTGATGCACCGCCCTGATTTGGCATAGGGAGATTTTGATGCAAAGGACAACACCCCTGGCGGTTTACTGGATTGCCCTTGGCGCTTTTGCATTGGGCATGGCGTCCTTTGTCACGGCCGGGCTGGTACCGATGATTGAGCAGGCCTTTAACGTGCCGGTGGCCGTGGCGGCGCAACTGGTTACGGTGTTTGCTTTGGCCTATGGCATCGGCTCGCCGGTATGCGTAGCGCTTTTGCCGGCGCAGCGCCAAAGGCTCGGGCTGTTGTCTGCCCTGGCGACCTTCGTGTTGGCCAATGTTGCCAGTGCTGTCGTTGACGATTTTACCGCCCTGCTGGTGTGCCGGGCATTGGCCGGGCTGGGGGCGGGGGTTTATCTGGCAACCGCAATCACGGCCTGTGCGGCGGTCTGCGCGCCTGACCGGCGTGGCCGGGGGATTGCCATGATCATGACTGCAATGGCCAGCGGCACCGTGCTGGGTGTGCCTTTGAGTTTGCTGCTTGCCGAGCAGTCAGGCTGGCAGGCCGCTCTGTGGCTGATTGCCTTGCTGGGTGCTGGCGCATGGTTGGGGCTGCTGATCAACCTGGCGCCATTGCCTGCCGTGCCGCAGTTGGTTGTGGGTAGCAAGCGCCTGCTGCTGAAGAACCGGCAGGTGCTGAGTATCCTGCTGGTCTCGCTGTTGGCAGCGGTGTCCAGCCTGGGGATGTACACCTTTATTGCCCCGCTTATGACTGACCCCGTGTTCGGTGGCGTCGATAGCGTGACCCCTTATCTTTGGGTATGGGGCCTTGGCGGGGTGGCTGGCAGTTTTCTGGTTGCCCCGCTGGTTGAGCGCATCGAGGGGCCTGTGCTGACATTGGCCATCATGCTGGTGCTGACAGTTGCATTATTGGCGCTGCCGGTGGCTGCGGCGCTATCGCCCTGGCTGGCGATGATCCCCATTGCCCTGTGGGGCTGCGTAGGCTGGGCCCTGCAGGTTCCGCAAAACAATGAACTGATCTCGGCGCGAGAGCGCAACGGTGATGGCAATCTAGCTGTTGCCTTGAACGAATCAGCGCTTTACCTGGGCAGCGCATTGGGCGCCGGCGCCGGTGGTTTTCTATTACTGTTGCACCTGCCCAATTGGACGCTGGCGATCGCGGCCAGCGCAGTGGCGTTGCTTGGCGCTCTGGTGCAGCTTGCCAGTGTGCGCACCCATAAACTCCGACTTTCAGGATCTTTCGACAATGCCGACCACTGCCCGCTCGATTGAGCACTACATTCTTGCCAAGGATGGCAACCGGCCAGACCTGTTGCGTCAATCCTTCACGGTCGATGCAAGCCTTGAAATGGTTGTGCGCTCAGGGGTGATTTCGTTTCCCCCGCATGTCAGCGGTCGGGCGGGTATCGCGGATGTGTTGGTGCGCCGCTTTGGCCAGACCTATGAAAACGTTTATACCTTCTGCCTAGGCGATCCCCCCGGGGCGGGGAGTGGCACATTTGAGTGCAAATGGCTGGTGGGCATGTCAGTCAAGGAAACAGGTGAGTTGCGTATCGGCTGCGGTGAATATCGCTGGCGCTTTGCCGCGCAGTCCGGGCTGGCAGAACATCTGTGTATCACCATCGAACAGATGCAGGCTTGCCCGGCGCAGGAACTGGAGTCGGTCATGGACTGGCTGCAGGCTCTGTCGTATCCGTGGTGCCAGCCCGCTGAGATGATTGAAGGCGCGCCGCCTGTCAGCAGCCTGGCAGCCATCCTCGACTACCTTGACCGCTAAGCCCTGGTCTTGCCACAGGCTTTTGGCCCGTGGAGTGTGCATTTTCAGCCGGAACATTGAATTTCTTGCTATAAACGCACTCCATTAGCCCCTGATAAACACGTTTTTCGTCACTTTCCAGGTTTTGCTGGACAAATAGCTGTCATTTCAGTTGCTGAGTCGATAACTCGGCCTTAGACTGCCGCCCCTCGTAAATTGAGTGCCGGGTGGCGCTTGAAATAGATGGCACCTAACTGGTTGGGATGAAGATCGGTCAGGACGCTCCCTAATTCGCCTTAATGCACGTATTTTTTATAGAGAAATCAATGACAAAGGATAAGTTGCTGGCCATGCCGGCGGATGACTACATGAATGCCGAGCAACATGCTTTTTTCAGCGAGCTGTTGCAGAACATGAAGGTCGAAACCCACGAGCGTATCGAGCAGAACCGTATCGCGATCGAGAGCCT
>Ga0302347_1001434_pt1 | contig 28672 bp, 20 predicted proteins | sample PhyWR1_FD_202178 | JGI IMG/M metagenome (GOLD analysis project Ga0302347, IMG submission 202178) | Leaf surface microbial communities from wheat plants in UC Gill Tract Community Farm, Albany, California, United States - DLSL W.R1 (v2)... | ecosystem: Host-associated > Plants > Phyllosphere >...
CATTTCTTATTGTTCCATAAATAATATATTTATTATCAAATTTATAAGATAGTCTTCCAAAATATGATGTCCTGTAATAGCGTTTTGGTTGCAATGCTACATCACCTTTATCGTAATCAAATACAGTAATAGTTTTAGGATCTAGGTTATTAATATACCATGTCGTTTCATCATATCTATTAAATGGGCTACCATCATAAAAATTACCTTTTAGTCTTTCTTTATTAAACCATTCATCTGCAAATGACGTCCCCCCCATTAATGTAATATCGTGCTTTCCATACGATTTATTCCACGTAAGTGTATTATCCCAAATATAGGTTTCATACGATGTAGTATTTCTTTCCATCGAAGATTGATCCAAAGTTCTTTGGAATGCACCTCTCACATAATATGGCAAAACCATATTTCGTTCTCTATCATTTTGACTATTATAAGATAACGCAGACTTAAATATCAATTCTTTTGGAAGTATAGCAGCTTCTGCATAAGTATTAAAGGTAAGTCGTCTTCCAACAGTTAATCTATCTACATTGTCCAATGTTGCAAATGGATTTTGATGATCTCTGTATCCAATTTGTTGTGCATCCGCATATGGATACGGACTCGCATCTGTATAAGCATTATCATACTTTGGCAAAATTGGAACTGCATAATAAATTTGCGACCAAGCTGATGATTCGTCATCATATCTTTCACTTCGAGAATAGTTTAAAAATGTGCCAACAGTTAACCAATTTGTTGCTTTAGCATCAATCTTAGCTCTGATGTTAAATCTTTCATAACTATTTTTCATTTTAAGAATTCCATTCTGATCGAAGAAATTCCCACCAAATGAATAGGCAACTTTATCTGAACCTCCATCAACCGATAAGCTATGATTTTGTATACTTGCTAAACGCAAAGTCTCCTTATACCAATCAGTGTTTACATTTGGAAGATTAGGATTAGTTCTGCTTCTTCCAAATCTCGCAATTGCGGCATCAACACTGGCTATTTCTGAAGCCGACCCAGACTCCTGGACGAAATTTACAAATTGCTCTGCATTTGCCATTTTCAGAACATTATTTGCCATCTGAACACCATAGTAAGTATCATATGTGAACTTAGTCTTTTTATTATAACTTCCTCCTTTAGTAGTAATTACAATTACACCATTTGCAGCTTTAACACCATAAATAGCTGCTGCAGAAGCATCTTTCAGAACTGTAAAATCCTGTATATCATTAGAGTTAAGAAAATCAATATTATCTACAAACAGACCATCTACCACATATAATGGTTGACTATCTCCTTGTAGTGATTTTATACCTCTAATTGTAACTTTAGGCGCTTCACCGGGTGATCCAAAACTACTTATTTGTACACCTGCTACTTTTCCTTGTAAAGATTGTGTAGCTTGACCAGTAGGTGTTTTAACAATTTCAGAGGCTTTTACTGTTGAAATCGCGCTTGTAAGATCAACTTTTTTTGCCGATCCATATCCAATCACAACCACCTCCTCGATTTTATTCTCTTTGGTAACAGTATCCTGTGTGGATTGAGCATGCAAATTGCCTCCAAAATAGATTGCAGCAATCAACAATGGTAATTTTACATAATTTTTTCTCATAATATTCTTAAGTATTATTTTCTTACACCGAATATATATCTTTTTATTAACACAATGTTAATTTTAACATAAATTTTTATGTCATTGAAAATCAACGTTTTAAATATTGTTTTATAAAGAATCAATGAATTTCGACCAAAACAAAATCCCCATTTTCTGGCTCAATATTTGTCTATTTAACATAATCTAAATTTTAATTACTCAAATTGAGGTATTAAAGTTTAAACCATACTTGTTTTGAATATTTAATAATTAGAAAAACCACTAAACATATAAATTATGGACACAAACAGATTGTCAACCCAAATGCAAGAAGCATTAATCAAACAAATGACAAAAGAAGCACACGCTTCACAAATTTTTCTTTCTTACGGATGTTGGGCAGATGTAAAAGGCTACGGAGGAATTGCTAATTTTCTTTATAGACATTCGCAGGAAGAAAGAAATCATATGATTAAATTTATGAGATATATTCTGGACAGAGGTGGAGAAGCCAAAGTAGAAGCTATTCCCGCTCCGCCTGAGAATCCTCAGAGCTTGACCGACTGTTTCAACAAGGTTTTCCAACACGAAGTTGACAATACAACTGCAATTTATGAGATTGTAAATTTATCTTTCGAAGAAAAAGACTGGGCAACTTGGAACTTTATGCAATGGTTCGTAAAAGAGCAGATTGAAGAAGAAAAACTAGCATTAGAATTGATTGATAAACTGAAAATTGCCGGTGGGGACAGAGCAACAGACGAATCTCTCTTTACTTTGGATAAAGCTTTAGAAGCAGCTGCAGATGAAGTTTCTTTGCCACAAGAAGCAACCGCAGACAACCCGTCTTAAAAACAAAATAAATATCATTAACTTTGGTCTCCGTTTTTACGGAGATTTTTTTTTATTAATCAAATTTAAAATTAGATGGCAGATATTATAGATAGCAACCACGCAAATCCAGAAGAATTTTACAAATCGCTGAAAGAAAAATTAGAAGAACAACATAATTTTCCGGAAGAATACCTTTTCAAATTCATTGTAACAAGTGATTCTGAAAAAATAACAGAAATTCTGAGAGTCTTTGATGACCTTAAATATACTTTATCCAATAAAGAAAGTTCTAATGGAAAATACACTTCAGTTTCTATCGATTGCTTCGTATTAGACGCAGACCAGGTCATTAGAATCTATAAAAAAGTGGCAGAGATCGAAGGTGTGATGATGCTTTAATTTTTGGTTTGAAAGTTGTATTTTAAAATCAAATTTAATGTTATGAAAAAGTCATTTTTCAAATTTCTGAATAAAATAAATGTTGCCGTTTTACCAAAATACAGCAAACGGGATTTCACAAAACTCAATAAAATCCAGAAAGCAATTTTTGGTTACAGATATTTGGTTTTGATCAATTCTTTAGATTAAATCATCAAACATTTAAACATAAAAGAGGAAGCTTTCAAATTATTATGAATGCTTCCTTTTTGCTTTTAATTATGTCATCAAATTTAATTACGTCTCCCAAACTGAGTTTATTTAATTTTAGCAATTAATTTTCTACATACCTCATATAAAGGTTTTTCAATTAAGAGATAAATAATAATTGAACAAATCCAAAGAAGAACAAAATTACGATCAGGAAGATAGATGTAAGATTTCAGCTTCATGTTGAAATAACTCAAATGAATCAAATAAAATACAAAAGATGCATTTCCCAAAAGAATAAAAAACTTGGAAGAAAGAAATCTTGAAACGAGAGTCCTTTCAGTCATTAGTCCCCAAAAGAAAATTGCAATTGCAACAGGCAAAAATAATTCGTGGATCAATCTTCCTTCCCATCTTTCAACGCCGTGAACAAAATTATTTCTGGCAAAAAAGGCGATGGAAATATTTAAAACTAAAATAGAAATTCCGCCCCAAAGTGTTGGCTTTTTGAGTCGACTTAAAAATAGAGATCCTTTTTCACTTTTTATTAAATACGCCAAAAGCATCCCAAAGAAAAACTCCAGACTGCGCCCAAAAAACGTGCTTCCAATCATAAATTTCAAAGGAAATAAAAACCCTTTCGGATTTCCATTAAACGCGTGAAGAGCGAATCCAATCCCCCAGCCCAAAAAGAAAAACCCAATTAAAAACAGAATGCAATATTGCCAGCTTTTCTTTAATAAAAAAAACAGAAAAGGAGCTAACACATAAAAGAAAAATTCTACCGTAAGCGACCAAGCTTGCACAATCCCTGAAACTGAATAACTGTCAAACAGAGAGTAAAAAAGAGAATATTGTAAAAAATAGGTATTGACGTTTTTGGAATATGCAGTATCTAGAAAATAGAAGCTCAGCAAAATCCAGTACAGCGGAAAGATTCTTGCAATACGCAACAGAATGTATTTTAGATAAGATTTTTTAGATTCCAAGGGTTTCTCTTCATACCGATAAGCCAGTAAAAACCCACTCAAAACAAAAAAAACGGTTACGCCAATATGCCATTCGCTGATGAAACGCATGATTTCAAAAGGCAAATCGTGACGCCAATATTTTCTGTTATGATATACAAATACCATCATCGCCGCAATGGCACGCATTCCGGTTAAAGCATCGAACTTATTTTTCTGAAGGTTTTCCATCATATAAAAAATAAAAGGCTTAATAGATAAGCCTTTTAAATATGATAATTTGAATTTTACTAAGAATTCTCGAGAATATAGCTGAACATCAATGGCGCACAAATCGTAGCATCACTTTCAACAATATACTTTGGTGTGTTGATGTCTAATTTCCCCCAAGTGATCTTCTCATTCGGAACCGCTCCGGAATAGGATCCGTAAGACGTTGTAGAGTCAGAAATCTGGCAGAAATAACTCCAAAACGGAATATCATGCATTTCCATATCCTGATACAACATTGGCACCACACAGATTGGGAAATCTCCCGCAATTCCACCTCCAACTTGGAAGAAGCCTACACCTTTTCCACCGGAATTTTTCGGATACCAGTCAGCCAGATAAGCCATATATTCGATTCCAGATTTCATTGTAGAGAACTTCAAATCTCCTTTGATACAATAAGACGTAAAAATATTTCCCATTGTAGAATCTTCCCAACCTGGAACTACGATGGGCAAGTTTTTCTCCGCCGCTGCGATCATCCATGAATTTTCTCTCGGGATCTCATAATATTGCTCCAGAACGCCTGACAAAATCATTTTGTACATATATTCGTGCGGGAAATATCTTTCTCCTTTTTCGTCTGCATCTTTCCAAATCTCGTAGATATGTTTCTGCAATCTTCTGAAAGCTTCTTCTTCAGGAATACAAGTATCAGTTACTCTGTTCAAACCTCTTTCCAAAAGTCCCCACTCTTCCTGCGGTGTAAGGTCTCTGTAATTCGGAACTCTTTCGTAATGTGTGTGCGCAACAAGATTCATCAGATCTTCCTCAAGGTTGGCTCCAGTACAAGAAATGAAATCCACTTTCCCCTGACGAATCATCTCCGCCAAGATCTTTCCTAATTCAGCCGTTGACATTGCTCCTGCAAGCGTGATCATCATTTTTCCGCCATCTTTAAGGTGTGCCACATAAGCTTTCGAAGCATCTACCAATGCCGCAGCATTGAAGTGCAAATAATATTTTTCTATGAACTCAGTAATCGGTTTGCTCATTTTGTTTAAGATTTTTGCAAAGATAAGGATTTGTTTGGATGATGGAAGTTGGATGTTGGAAGCAGTATGATTTCAGTAATAGAATTGTCAGTCTGAGGCTCTCGAAGCCCAATATTTTAAAAGCTTTATTAACTGTATTTTATCTTAATTATTCGCTCTTGGTTCGTCATCAATTAAACCTTACTTTTGCAAATTCAAATAAAATATAGAATACAATGCTTTCGGTTCAGGGATTAGGCTTACATCACGCAGGAAATTATCTTTTCAAAGACACCAATTTCACCATCAAAAAAGGGGACAAAATCGGTTTGGTCGGAAAAAACGGAGCCGGAAAATCTACGCTTCTCAAAATTCTTTCCGGAGAAATCAACTTCTTCGAAGGTAATGTAGTTCCTGAAGGCAACATCACCATTGGCTTCCTAAAACAAGATCTTGATTTCGTAAAAGGAAGAACGGTTTGGGACGAGACGATGCAGGCTTTTGAACAAATCAACGCTTTGAAAGATGAATTGGAAGAAGTCAATGTTCAATTAACAACAAGAACCGACTACGAAAGCGATGCCTACACAGACCTCATCAACAGAATGACGGATTTGAATGATTTATTGATGAATTTCGATGCGTACAATCTGGAAGGCGATGTAGAGAAAATTTTGTTTGGATTAGGTTTCAAAGCGAGTGATTTTCATAAAATAACCGACGAGTTTTCCGGAGGTTGGAGAATGAGAATCGAGCTGGCAAAACTGCTTCTTCAGCAAAACGACCTGATGCTTCTGGATGAGCCGACCAACCACTTGGATATGGAATCTATCATTTGGCTGGAAGAATTCTTGAAAGATTATGCCGGATCGATGTTATTGGTAAGTCACGACAAGCAGTTTATGACGTCTACCTGTAACCGAACCTTCGATGTTAATAATAGAAAAATCGATGATTATAAGGCTAATTATTCCAAATATCTTGAACTAAGAAAAGACCGAAAAGAAAAACTCATCCAAGCGAAAAAGAATCAGGATGCAGAGATAAAACATACCGAGGAACTGATCAATAAATTCCGTGCAAGTGCTTCCAAAGCCTCTTTCGCGCAGTCATTGATCAAGAAACTTGAAAAAGTCGAAAGAATTGAAGTTGAGAATGAGGATGTTTCCAAATTCAACATTCGTTTTCAGCCTTCTGTAACACCTGGAAAAGTAATTTTTGAAGCTAAAAATCTAGGGAAAGCTTACGGTGACAAGCAGATTTTTGACAATGTGGATTTCTTCATCGAACGTGGCGACAGAATTTCTCTTTTGGGACAAAACGGGCAAGGAAAAACCACGCTAGCGAAAATTCTTGCAGGTGACATCACAGATTATTCCGGAGAATGGAATCTTGGTCACAACGTGAGCATCGGTTATTTTGCTCAGAATCAGGAAGAAGTTTTGACGCCGGATAAAACCGTTTTACAAGAAGCAGAAGATTCTGCAACAGAAGAAACCAGACCACGAGTACGTGACCTTTTGGGTTCTTTCTTGTTCCAAGGCGAAGATGTGACGAAGAAAACGAAAGTTCTTTCCGGAGGGGAAAGAAACCGTTTGGCGCTTTGTAAATTGCTGCTCCGTCCGTTCAACACGTTGATCATGGATGAGCCTACGAATCACTTGGATATTCAGTCTAAGGAGATTATCAAACTGGCTCTTCAGAAATATGAAGGAACATTGATCGTGATTTCTCACGACCGTGAATTCTTGCAAGGTTTATCTGATAAAATCTTCGAATTCCGTGATGGAAAAATGAAAGAATTCCTTGGAAACATTGATGAATACCTGGAATACAGACAAAAAGAAAGTATCCGTGAGATCTCTGCTGAGAAAGCGAAATTGCATCAGGATGAAGTTGAAGAACCGAGACAAAAGAAGCAAGAGCCAGCGCTTAAAGAGCCTCAGCCTGACAAACAACCTACAACAATCATAAGTAAGGAACATAAAAACATCCAAAACAAACTTAAAAAAGTAGAAGAAAAAATCTCGGAATTAGAGCTTAAAATCGAGGAATTTGAAAGTTCTTTTACGAAAGACAATCCATCTGAACAAGTTTTGGAAACTTATAACAAAACCAAAGAAGAACTGGATTTGACTTTGCAGGAATGGGAATATCTTGGGAGTCAATTGGAAGGTTAAGATCTATTAAACTTTAAATTAAAACATCAACTGCATTGGATATTCTGATGCAGTTTTTGTTTAAAAGATATTCATTTTGTTTTTGTATTTTCACAACCATAAAACAATAACAATTATAACTCTAAAATGAAGAAAATCATTACTCTTTCACTACTATTTATTAGTTTACAAATATTCGCACAATGCTGGCAGAAAATAAGTGCAGGAAGCTACCATTCTGTTGCTATTAAGAAAGATGGCACGCTTTGGGCTTGGGGAGATAATACGCATGGAGAATTAGGTGATGGGACCACAATTGAAAGAAGCACACCAGTACAAATTGGCAACAATACTAATTGGGAAACTATCTCTGCAGGGAACACACATACAATTGCTATAAAAACGGACGGCACGCTTTGGGCTTGGGGCTCTAATGAACTTGGTCAGTTAGGTGACGGAACTTATATTACAAAACATACCCCTACGCAGATTGGTACTGAGACCAATTGGAAAAACATTTCATTAGGTGATGGTATTTCTTTTGCAGTAAAAGCAGACGGAACTCTTTGGGCTTGGGGATTCAACAGTAATGGAGAACTAGGTGATGGTACAACGATAAAAAAAAACATCCCTACCAAAATTGGCACTGACACAAATTGGAAAGAAGTAGCAACAGGAGGTTTTCATACAATTGCTTTAAAGACCAATGGAACAATTTGGACTTGGGGATGGAATAGTTCAGGACAGTTAGGAAACACAAATAACAACAATATCGTTCCTCTACAAATGGGAACCGATACAGATTGGCAAAAAATTGGTGCAGGGCTTAATCATTCCATAGCCACAAAAACAAATGGAATATTATATACTTGGGGTGGAAATTATTTTGGTCAATTAGGAGATGGTACTACTACAAACAGATTTTATCCAATGCCCGTTTTCGACCAGATACAAAGCTTTGACACCCGTAATAATCACACATTAGTTATAACTACAAATGGTTTGTTATACACTTGGGGAGCTAATTCTTACGGCCAGCTTGGAAATGGAACAAATACTGACAAATATGTACCCACACTCGTCGGAACAGCCACAGATAGATTAATTATTTCAGCGGGTCACAGTCATACTTTTGTTATCAACGTTGATGGTTTTTTAATGGCTACTGGAGACAATATTGCCAGTCAGTTAGGTGACGGCACAAATATTAATAAGAATATATTGACTAATATTTCTTGTACCGTTCTTGGAGTTAATGACTTGGAAACCAATAAGCTTAAAATCTATCCTAATCCTGTGAAAAATATCTTACATATACAAACGGAAGATAAATTACAAAAAATAGAGATTTATTCCGCAACGGGCCAGTTACTAAAATCAGACTCTTCAAAAGAAATAAATTTTACCGATTTGCCAAAAGGTAATTATATATTAAAAATAGAAACAAGCAAAGGGATTCAAATAGAAAAAATCATCAAACAATAATTACTTAGATGTTATAATAAAACTCAAAGCAAAATGTGAATCACATTTTGCTTTTTTGTTGAATCTTATTGAATACAATAATAATTTCGTACTTTCACGATAGTAAAAACCAAACGTAAGATTCAAACAATGATAAACGATATAAAGAAATTCCTGAATGAAGACCAAGACCCAAAAGCAGTAGAAAAAATCACGGAGAAAGTCAATGACCTTTTGACAAACGGAGAAACGGTGGAATATATTGCGGTGCAAAATAAACCCACCATCAACATTTCGCCAGACGCTATTGTTTTGACCAATAAAAGAATCTTGTTTTTCCGTTCCAAGACCTTTGGTTTAGTAACAGATTTTCAGGATTATCTTTGGAAAGATGTTGCGGAAAGTCATATCAGCGAGGCGATTTTAGGTTCAACTTTCAAAATGACTGCGATCACTGGCTTTATTGAAACCATTGATTACATCCCAAAATCTCAAGCAAGAAAACTCTATCAATATGCCCAAAGCAAAGAGGAAGAAATGATAGAATACAGACGTGAAAAGGAATTGGAAGAAAAAAGAGCGACCGCTGGTGGAATCACCCTGAATGCTCAAAATGATAAGCCTGCAGAACCTTCGCAAGCTGCTACCGAAGACCCCATGGAAACTCTTCTGAAACTAAAAGCTTTTCTGGACAATGGCTTGATATCCGTGGAAGATTACGAAACCAAAAAGAAAGAGATATTGGACAGAATGTAATAAAGCTCAAAGCAAAATGTTGGTGGCTTTTTGCTTTTATGTTCAAATTTACATCATTCAAAGAAAATTATGTCAGAAATCCTCAAAGCACATCTACAGAAATTCATCACAATTACTGATGAGGAATTTGCTTGGATAATGGATTATTTCGAGGTTAAGACCTTTGCTAAAAAACAAAATTTACTTGAAGAAGGACAAATCTGCAGAGCCAATTTCTTCGTCACAAAAGGTATTCTCAGAAAGTTTCACCTCAACGAAAAAGGCGTTGAACAGACCACAGAATTCGCTATCGAAACCTGGTGGATGACGGATAATATTTCCTTTGAGCACAGAACACCTTCCGAGTTTCATATTCAGGCTGTCGAAAAAACCGAAGTTTTGGTTATAACTTCTGAAGCTCAGGAGCAACTGCTGTCCAGGTTCCCTGTGATGGAGAAATATTTCCGAATCGTCTATCAGAGAGCTTTCGCAGCTTCACAAAACCGCGTGAAATATATCTTTTCTCTGTCCAAGGAAGAATTCTATTTTAATCTGCTGAAAAGACATCCTGAGTTTGTACAACGTGTTCCGCAATATCTGGTTGCTTCTTTCCTTGGTTTCACGCCAGAATATCTGAGCGAAATCCGTAAGAAAAGTGTTTCTTAAACCAGTTTAAGTTTTTCACATTTTCGATTTCCCAACTTTGTACCATCAAAGAGAAGGAAATGAAAATATCTACACAGAATCAGCTTCAACAATTATTTTTACGCGTAGCTTTAGCTATAACAATGTTGTCTGCGGTCGCTGACCGATTCGGTTTGTGGGGTAAAAATTCGAACTGGGGCAATTGGCAGAACTTTGAGAGTTACACCAAAAAAATCACTTCTTTTTTGCCTGAATCTCTAAGTATTGTAGGTGCCTATTCTGCCACACTTTTAGAATTAGCCTTCGCTCTCCTTCTAATCTTAGGTTATAAAACCAAATTAGCCACCATCGGAACAGGCATTCTTTTATTAATGTTTGCTTTATCTATGAACATTTCGTTAGGCATCAAGGCACCACTCGATTATTCGGTTTGGGTGGGTTGTGCTGCGGCTTTCCTTTTGGCAGGTCAGAATCAATATCATTTTAGTCTCGATAACAAATTCATTAATCAATAAAAAAATCAAAAACAATGGCAAAACGTATTAACATCAACACGGTAGAACCTCAGGCATACAAAGCCATGTTCGCATTGGAAGGTTATTTGTCTCAGGCAGAAATCTCTAAAACCTTAAAAGAATTAATCAAAATCCGGGCTTCACAAATCAACAATTGTGCTTATTGCCTGGCGATGCACACGAAAGACGCCCTAAAATATGGCGAAAGCGCGGAGAGACTTTTCATCTTGAGCGCTTGGCACGAGGCTGAAAAATTCTTCACAGAAGAAGAAATGGTAGCGCTGAAAATGACAGAAGAAATTACTCGGATCACTCAAAACGGACTGAGCAATGCAACTTACGAAAGAGCGTTGAAAGTTTTTTCTGAGAAACAAGTTACTGAAATTATTATGGCCATCGTGACCATCAATGCTTGGAACAGAATTGCGGTGAGTACGCATCTTCAAATAGGGGAATAAAACGCGTTTCTAAACCACTTAAAAAAAAGGTCTCGATGTTTCTCCAAAAACGTCTAGACCTTTTGATGAAAACGTGGAAAGGTTTTGGATAAAACGATAGGAGGTTTTTAGTCACTCTTTATAAGCCTTCTATTCATGGGACTTCGCAGAGGTCATTTTTTGATATTTTGATAAAAAAACAATCCCAACCAGATCATAGTTGAGATTTAAGGAAATATAAATCGAAAAATAAAAATTAATATATTAAATTAACAATATACTTTATACGTTTGAAGATTTCTCAGACATATTTTTATTAAAAGTCATGACCAGGACATCTGCATCCTCTCTAACATTTCTGACCATGACTTTTTGATTTTCAAGAAGACCGGAAAATCATTACTTCTTCTGCTTCTATGATTTTATTAAAATTATTGATGCTGACATTACCATACAATGGCAGGATGATCATTTTTTGATTCGTCTTCAGATCGATCAGGCTTTGGAAATCTTGATAGTTTACAAACTCTAAAACTTCATACAATTTACCGCTGCATTTTCCCACTTCATCTTTACTTCTCCCACTGCAGCATCGGGAAAAGACTCCAAAACCTGTGATTCGATCTAAATATTTTTGAAGGATTGTGAACCAACATCATTCTTTTAACTAAAACATCTGATGATTATTCCTTAAAAAAATTCCGGAGTTTTTGCTAACAACCTGTGAAACACGACAACATAATGAACTCCGAAAAAAAATAAAAATCATGAAATATAAATACTTCTTCTCTTAAAAATGCAAGACTTTAGCAATTGGTTTGGTAGTATTCTGTATCAGTATACGACCTTTCTTTGCTTACCATCCTCATCTTCTATATCTTTTTGTTTTACATGTCAAAAGTAGAAGAAATCAGGAAGAAAGGGAAATTTATGAGGAAAACACAGAAAATGTGTCGAGTTTTTGGCAAAATCTTAAAAATATCTTAATAATACCCTATTATTTTCTTGAGGTCATCTTTATAAGTTTCCCCAACCGGAATGATAAAATCTTCTAGATGGATATTCTTGTTGACAATGCCTTTGATGGCTTTTACCGGGAGAATATATGACCTGTGGACACGGATAAAATCTTTCTCCGGCAATTTGGAAACAATGCTTTTCATAGATGACCTTGCCGTGATCTTGGTGTCATTCTTCAGATGTATCTGGATATAATCATCTAGCCCCTCTATCAGTTTTATATCCTCGAAGTCTATCTTATGAAGTTTATAATCTGCACGGATCAGCAGATGTTGCGTTTGCAATTCTGAATTGGACATCAGCTTCATCCTGTCTATCGCCTTCTGGAAACGATCAAATGAAAAAGGTTTCACGAGATAATCTACTGCATTCACATCAAAGGCATCCACAGCATACTCTGAATAAGCAGTGGTGAAGATCACTTTTATATCTTGTGAAAGACTTTTATAGAACTCCAATCCATTCTTACTGGGCATCTGGATATCCATAAAGATTAGATCCACGGGGAATTTTCTCAGATACTTTTCTGCATCACTTTGTTTATGGAAAGTTTTCTCCAGGCTGATGCTATCAATCTTCGAAGCAAAAGTTTCAATGATCTTCAGGGCAAGAATTTCGTCGTCAACAGCGATGGCTTTTATCATAGATTATGAACTTAGATCCAAATTTAGTTCTACAAAGTACGATTTTTTATCTTCATCGACGGTTAGGGCAAATTTCCCCGGATATAATTTCTCGAGACGTTCTGTGGTATTCTTCATGCCCACTTTTGTAGACTCATCTGCGGCGGAATGATTCACGATATTGTTAAAGACCTTGAAATTCAGCTTCTCGTCTTCCAGATTCACCTCTACAGCAATCTTGGAAGATTCTTCGGCATTATAACCATATTTGAAGGCATTTTCTATATAATTGAGCAAAATCATCGGAACGATTTTAACCTCATCATCCACCCCACTTTCCGTATAAGTAAAATCAAGGCTATCATCCGTTCTTATCAGTTGCAGAGCGATATAATCTTTGATATAGAATAGTTCTTTGGAAAGCAGAACATGATCATTCTCACTTTCTTCAACGATATAGCGCATCACGTTTGATAATTTCAAGATTCCTTCTGCAGCATCGTCAGATTTAATTAAAATCAAGGAATAAATTGAATTAAGCGTATTGAATAGAAAATGCGGTTGAAGCTGATAACGCAAATTAAGCAGATCAGCCTTGGCCATAGCGCGTTCCATTTCTTTCTTCTTGATGGATTGATATAGGAAGAATGAACTGAGAAAAGAAAACAGGAAAGGTAAAAGCCCTGTGACATACTTCCTGCTAAAAGAATCTTCTTTTCTCATATGAAATAGAGGCGGAAAACCTTTCTCATTACGCCGCATTTGTAGGTCAGAAGATAAGTTCTGAGCTTCGAATATTTCTTTTTCCTCAAGCGAAAAACCTTTTGGAAATAATGGAAATCCTTTATCATCAAAAGACTTTTTATGAGAACGGTCAGAAACTTGATTCTGGAAAAAATCAAACTTTGGATCGCTTCCGTGATTTTTTGGAAATATAAAAAAAGGAAGTGTGCAGATCCAGATATACGAAACAAAAACAACTCCCCAATATCTATACATTTTTCTTTTGTCGTACAATTTGGGTAAAAGAATCACCAGATTGAGATAAAAAAAGACGATAAAGAGCACATATCTAGAGAAATCCCTTTGGAAAAAAGAGGAACCGAGCAAACGAAGACTGCGATCCAACTCCGGCGAAGACAGCACAGGAATCAGCAATAGCAGAAGGATCAGGACAATGTGATAATAGACGTTTTTATTTTTCACTGGTATTAGTTTTTATAGACATTCTCACGCCATAGTTTTGTCGCATAATTCTTAAAAACAGGAACAGAATCAAAAGCCTTATCAAACTTATATCCTCCTCCCAAATAATCATCTGCGCCAACCTGGACCTTGTTTTCGCCCCGCATTGCGTACTTTTTGTTGCCTTCATACATGATCAGTTTCAGACTGACCGGACTTACATCGCCGTGGCATCCTGTTTTGTACATGACCCATACTTCCGCAATCCCGTTTTTATTCAGATCTGTGACGATTGGAAATTGATTGTCAAATTCGGCTTCGATATCTACAGGACAATCCGTCACAAAATCATACATTTTCCAAATCTGCTGCGAGCTGTTTTTATTCCAACTGAAGTGATACGCAAATAATTCTAAGTCTGCGCTATCCTCAAATTCGTGTTTGAATTTTTCATTTCTGTGATAACCTGTTTCTGAAAGAATAACCAGATTCTCTCCAACTTCATCCTTCCATCTTATTGCTTTCTTCAAATTCCCATTGAACTTTACAAAACGTGGAATCTGAGCGGAATCAATCTCGACTATAATTATCGAATCTTTTTTATCAATATTTTCAATCTCAACCTCATTAGTCTGATTTTGTCCTTTTGGGTTACAACTGATGATAAAAATCAATACTAAAAAACAGAAAGGAAATAATAGTTTTCTCACCAATTTTTGAATTTGAAACGAAGTTAATCAAAATATTAAAAAACAAAAAACGCTTCCGGATTGGAAACGTTTTTTTATTTTATTGTCAAATTTTTATTTGATAAAACCTCTACTTCTCAACAAAGGTTTGATATCAGCCTTGTGACCCGTAAAACCTTCGAAGGCTTTGTTCAAATCTACACTGTTCCCGACAGAAAGAATGTATTTTCTGAATCGGTCGCCATTTTCCCTTGTCAATCCGCCATTGGCTTTGATCCATTCCCAAGCATCGGAATCTAAAGTTTCTGACCAGAGATAAGCGTAATAACCAGCCGAATATCCGCCACCCCAAATGTGTGCAAAGTAAGGCGTATGGTATCTTGGCGGAACCTGTGGAACCAATAATCCATATTTTGCCAAAGCTTGATTTTCAAAATCCAAAACCGGAATCAACTGGCTGTCAGAAGTCACTGTGTGCCAATTCATATCCAAAGTCGCAGCAGCTACCAATTCTGTGGTTGCATAACCTTGATTGAAATTAGATGCTTTTTTGATTTTGTCAATCAAAGTCTGAGGCATCGGTTGTTTGGTTTGATAATGTAAGGCATAATTCTTCAAAACTTCTGGCTCCAAAGCGAAATGTTCATTGATCTGAGAAGGGAATTCCACAAAATCTCTTGGTGTATTGGCTCCGGAAATCGATGCATATTTTTGATCAGCAAATAAACCATGCAATGTATGACCAAACTCGTGGAACAAAGTTTCTACATCGTCATAAGAAATCAACGATGGCTTGCCTGGCGCTGGTTTTTGAAAATTGTAAACATTCACAATGACTGGTTTTTGACCCAGCAAATGAGATTGAGGAACGAAATTGTTCATCCAAGCTCCACCACTTTTGTTGCTTCTCGTGTAGAAATCCAAATAATAAAGCGCCAAAGATTTTCCGTCTCTATCAAAAACTTCATATGCGACAACATCCGGATGATAAACCGGAAGGTCTTTTCTGACTTTGAATGTGATTCCGTAGAATTGTTCTGCAGCATAGAAAACACCTTTTTCCAAAACCGTTGTTACTTCAAAGTAAGGTTTGATCTCATTATCATCCAAGTCATATTTTGCTTTTCTCACTTGTTCAGAATAAAAATTCCAATCCCAAGGTTCTACTTTGAAGTTACCTTTCTGCGCATCGATCACTTCCTGGATTTCTTTGGCTTCACGATTCGCAGTTTCAACGGCAGGTTTTGCCAATTGTGCCAAAAGTCCCATCGCGGCTTCTGGTGTTTTTGCCATTTGGTCTTGCAAGCTCCATTCAGCGAAGTTTTTCTTTCCGAACAATTGTGCTTTTTGCAATCTTAGTTTTGCTAATTTCTCAACCGTTTCTCTGGTATCATTCTCGTCGCCTTTTTCAGCTCTTGTCCAAGATGCCTTGAAGAGTTTTTCTCTCGTTGCTCTGTTTTTCAGATTTTGCAAAAGTGGTTGTTGAGTTGTGTTCTGCAAAGCCAAAAGATATTTTCCTTTTTGTCCGGCCTGTTCTGCATCGGTCGCTGCTGCCGCCAATTCGTCAGCGGAAAGTCCGTCCAATTCTTTGACATCAGAAATCAAAACAGCTCCTTTTTTTCTCGCTTCCAACAATTTGTTACTGAATTGAGTCGCCAAAGTTGCCAATTGCTGGTTGATCTCTTTTAGCTTTTCTTTGTTTTCAGCAGAAAGATTAGCGCCTGCAATTTCAAAATTGGTCAAATAAAACTCTGTCAGCCTTTTGCTTTCAGCATCTAATTTATCTGTTTTTACCGCTTTTATTTTCTTATAAAGCTTGTCATTCAAATAGATTTTATCCGAATGTGAAGCGAAAACCGGTGCATATTCTTCTTCTAATTTCTGAAGTTGGTCATTGGTATTAGAGCTTGTCAGATTATAAAAAAGAATCGTGGCTCTTCCTAATGTTTCACCACTTGTTTCCAAAGCTAAAACGGTATTCTCAAAAGTTGGAACCGCTTTGTTATTGACAATTTTATCAATGTTTGCCAATTGTTCTTTCAAACCAAATTCAAAAGCGGGTTTGAAATGCTCGTCTTTTATTTTATCGAATTCCGGAGCTTGGTATTGCAACGGGCTTTTTTTAAGAAAAGGATTGTTGTTCATAGATTTTTCTGTGGCTGCAGAAGCTTTTTTCTGCTGAGCATTTATCGCAACACTTCCTGCATTAAACGCAAGGAAGGTTATGAGTAAAGTCGTTTTTATTTTTTTCATATATAATTTAGTTTTCAAAAAGTGCAGGTCTCTGTGTGATCTCATGATAGCAAACCGAATTCTCATCGAAGAAATGAAAAACCATACTTTTTCTTGTTTTATCTTTATTGGTATGAGGTTCTCCGCCATGCAAAACGTTGGCATGCCAAATCAGCATATCTCCTTTTTTACATTCGAAAACTTCTTTTTTGAGATTTAGTTCTTTGACCTTTTCCTGGAGCATTATTTCATAACCTTTGTTGCCTTTCTTCCCAAGCATCCAAAAATTACCTTCATTATCATAATCAGAATTCATATAATAAGGTAACTTGTGACTGCCCGGATAATAGTGAAGTGCACCCTGATCAGCTTTTATATCTTCCAATGCGATCCAAACACCAATAAGGCCACCTACCGGGAAAGTGGTCATGTGGATACTGTCAGAATGCGTTTTTTGCTGACTGCCATTGATAAAATTGATACTTTGAAAAAGTTTGGTTTTTCCATCGAGCAACAAATCGAGCAAATCCAGAAGAGATTTTTCCAGACCTATTTCTTTGATAATTTCTGATTTATGCAAAGCAAACATTAGTTTATTACCATATTTGAAGCTAATCTCATTGTCATCCAAAAGTTTCTGGATCTCAAAATTGATCTGATCAGCCTGTTCTGCTGAAATAAAATTTTTGACAACACTATAACCGTTTTCAAAAAACTGTGATAAACTTTCTTGATTCTCTGGTGTTTGATTTTTATAGAAATCCGTTTGGAGAATGGCCTCAGGATTTTCTTTCCTTGTGAACTGGGATTCTACTTTTCTAAAGTCTTTGCTGGAAATAGGGGAGAAATAGGATTTATTGATTTTATATTTCTTGTAAAGCGGAATATTGTGTTCTAATTTTTTTTTATTGAAAAAATTGAAAAATGAGTAGCTTAACTTACTATTTTTTATCAATGACATCATGGATTCTTATTTTTCTCAAATTTAAAAAAAATAATTATTTATAAATGTTATAAATAATTATTTATCATCCTCATCTCTTTCCCCGCTCCAATGGTTTTCTTCGAAAGAAATACTATCCAAGGCTAATAATTCTGCCTCACGTTCAAGAGATTCACGAAGAGTGAAAGTGATCATATCCTTATCTTTCTCTTTCGCCAATCTTCTTGTCATTGCTTTATCTATGAGCATAAAACGTTTGCCCATTCTTCTTGCTGTATATTTCCTCATGCCGTTTTCCTGAAGAATATCGACTGCCATATCAACCGCAGTTCCGAGTGTTTCACGATAGATATGATCCACATTTTTATTAAGGAAATCATAAGCATCCAAACGGTTTTTGGCTCTTACAAAAATCTTGAGTTCGGGATAATTTTCTTTGGCATAATCGACCAGAAATTTATTCTTCTCTGGGTCATCGAGACAAAGTACAAGAAGTTCAGCCTCTTCAATTCCGGCAGACCTTAACAAAGCTGGCTTGGTCGCATCGCCATAATAAACATTGAAGCCGTTGGACCTCAGCAAAGCAACTCTGTCCGGGTCATTATCCAAAACCGTGGAACGTATTCCGTTGGCTTTCAAAAGACGGCCAACTGTACTGCCGAAAAATCCGAATCCTACGATGATAACTTTACGTTGTTTGATAATTCCGAGTTCTATATTTTCTTCGGTTTTCTGTTTTATAAAACGCTTGTCGAGAACTTTTTCCTTGAAGATCAAAAGCAATGGCGAAATACACATCGTAATCGCAACAATGGCCATCAATTCTCCGTTGGCCTGATAATCTATCAAATATAAGCTGGCGGCAAAATTCACTAAAACAAAAGCAAACTCCCCAACTTGTGACAATGCAAAAGCTAAAAAAAAGCTTTGCTCATTGTTCATTTTATAATATTTTCCGATCGCAAAAAGAACAACCGCTTTTACTGCTAAAACTATGAACGCTGCAGAAAAAATAAACACCGGTTTTGAAACTATAATATCGAAATTGATCGTAGCTCCTACACTTACAAAAAATACAGCCAGCAGTAGTCCTTTGAAAGGGTCTATCGCACTTTCCAATTCGTGACGAAACTCGCTGTTGGCTAACATTACACCAGCAATAAAAGCCCCTAAAGCTGGACTTAAATCAACCGAAATCATCAGCTCAGAAACACCAATTACCAGGAATAATGAAGCCGCGGTCAAGAGCTCATTCAATCCAGACTTTGATACGAATCTTAGGAATGGCGTGAAAATATATCGTCCCAATAATATCAATGCCAAAACCGCAAAAATCACGGTAAAGGGCTGCAACCATTCTGGAAGATATTGCAGGAGAACTTTCTCGTGACCTGCTTGTGACAAGGCTTTTTCTGATTTTGAAATGAATGGTAACAATGCTAAAATCGGAATCACGGCAATATCCTGAAAGAGTAAAATGGAGAAAGAAGATTCGCCACTGACGGTTCGGAAAAGGTTTTTTTCCTTCAAAGTCTGCAAAACAATCGCTGTGGACGACATCGCAAAACAAAGCGCAATGATGAATGATTTTTTCAAACCAAATCCTGCAATATAAAATACGATGAAAATCCCGACGATACTTAGTAACATTTGACTCAAACCAAGCCCGAGAATTCGTTTTCTGATCTGCCAGAGTTTCTGAGGCTCCAGCTCTAAACCAACTAAAAACAAAAGCATGATGACACCCAATTCTGATGCGTGCATAATATCTTCTACATCACGACCTGTGAGTTGCAAACAAAATGGGCCAATCAAAATCCCGCCAAGGATGTAACCAATCACAGAGCTTAATCCCAATTTTTTTCCCAGCGGAACCATAATAATGGCTGCACCAAGAAAAATCAGAATCGTCATTGCAATTGAGTTTTCCATTTATTTTATTTTGAGGATTTGGGATAATTCTTCGGAAAGAACTTCTAATTGTTCGTCAGTCAGATTATCTGCGTTATAAATTACATGTATTTTTTTGAGGTCGATATCATTCACTTTCAGAGAAACCTTTAGACCTGCGAGCAACTCTTCTACTCCGGTTCCATATTTGCCATTCGTGGTGTAATTGGCTTCCCGCCCGCCAACACTGGTGATTATCAGCGCATCTTTTCCTGACAAGATGTTGATTCCGTTTTCCGAGACCCAACGCATATCAAAAACCTCATCTATCCACAACTTCAGCAAGGGCGGGAGCCCAAACCAGATGATAGGAAAATGGAAAATAATACGGTCATATTCCACAATTCTCTTTCTTTCGCGAAAAGGCTGAATGTGAAAATCGGGATAATCTTCGTACAAATCTCGAAAGGTAACATTGTCCAAATCATCATAACATTCTAATAATCGAACATTTGTGGTAGAATGTTCGAAGTAAGGATGCGCAAATAGAACCAATGTTTTTTTCAAAGAAATCTCGATTTTCGTAAATATAGTGATTTTTTGGTTTTATGTCAAGAGTTTGTTTGTTATGAAATTGAGAATAATTTTGTGATCAGGATTTATTTTGGGATATTTGAATAAACAAATACTATGACCAAAATAATTACTTTGCTCCTCAGCTTCATCACTTTCTTTTCAATTAATGCACAAAAGAGTTTCAATATATCAGGAAAGTTATCTGGTTTCGAAGAAAATGCATCGGTAAAAATCATCAAAAACAATATTACATTGGATAGTTGCATTTTAAAAGATGGAAATTTTCTGCTAAAAGGAACTTTGGAAAACGCTCCCTCATCGGTTGTTTTATTTATTAACAATGGGGAAAAATATAAATATTCCGAATTATTCATTGATAATGAATCAATTACAATTAATGCAAAAATAGATGATTTTAAATGGGATGTAAAAACCAAAGACTCCAAATATGATGACTTGCGTTATACTTATTTTCAGGATATAAAAGATTTGAGCAATCAAAGAGAAAAATTCGAAACAGAGATTTTCACAAAGAGAGATAACGGAAAGTGGAATGACAGCTTGCAGGTGGCATATTGGAACGGAAAAGAGCCGTTTGGAAAAATAATCCTAATTGATAAAAAAATAGAAGAGGTAAACAAAAATTTCATTACCGAAAATATTAATTCTTATTATGGTTTATACTTATTAGAAGCTAATAAATCTGTATTGTCCAAAGAATTTATTACCACCACATTCAAAAAGTTAAAACCTGAACTCAGAAAAACAGCATTTGCAAATTCTATTAACTCCTATTTAAACAATCCAGATTTAAAAATCGGTGATCAATTTTATGATTTCATGGCATTTGATCAACTTGGGCGAAAAGTAAAATTTTCAAATTACTTTAATAAAAAATATATTTTATTAGATTTCTCCACACCTTATTGTGGTTTCTGTATTCAATCTATTCCAATTCTCAATAAACTAATAAAAGAAAATAGTGATCAATTGGAAATTGTTACTTTTTATGTTGACAAAGACCCAAAAGGATTTCAAAAGCTAAATCAAAAACATCCTGACTGGCTTACAATCTGGGATAAAGCCGGACGACTTGGAGGCATATATTCTAAATACAAGGTAGATGGAACCCCTGTCTTTTATCTTTTCAGTCCGGATGGGAAATTAGTGGAAAAATTTGATGGTTTCGATGAAGAATTAGGAGCATCAGTTTCGAAAAAAATTAAAAATCCCCGACAAGATTAAATTAAAAATCCACACCAAAAATCTGGGGCTTTGTTATATATTCATTCTCAATCTGTTTCGTTGTGAATTGCTTTCATTTTTGAGTATCTTTGAGATATAACACAACAGAAAGGACAATAAAGAATTCTAATTCTCGGTTGTGAATTGCTTTCATTTTTGAGTATCTTTGAGATATAACACAACAAATCTATTCATCGGAATTTTATCTATATTGTTGTGAATTGCTTTCATTTTTGAGTATCTTTGAGATATAACACAACATTCATCTCTCGCATTGCTCGTCTGTTCTTGTTGTGAATTGCTTTCATTTTTGAGTATCTTTGAGATATAACACAACTATAAGTCTCACGATGGTAAGGAATTTTTAGTTGTGAATTGCTTTCATTTTTGAGTATCTTTGAGATATAACACAACAAAGGGGTTATCGCTAGATGGTTTGGCCCAGTTGTGAATTGCTTTCATTTTTGAGTATCTTTGGGATAAACACAACCCAATCTATTAACTATGAAAAGCACAATATGTTGTGAATTGCTTTCATTTTTGAGTATCTTTGGGATATAACACAACCTACTCGACCACTTCTACAATAACAGGAACGTTGTGAATTGCTTTCATTTTTGAGTATCTTTGGGATATAACACAACTAAAACATATGACACATACAATCGTAGTTAGTTGTGAATTGCTTTCATTTTTGAGTATCTTTGGGATATAACACAACAAAGTATTTCAGGATATATTAACGGCAATTGTTGTGAATTGCTTTCATTTTTGAGTACCTTTGAGATATAACACAACTCGACAGTTAACAATATTATCGTTTATCAGGTTGTGAATTGCTTTCATTTTTGAGTACCTTTGAGATATAACACAACTTTAATCCGGTGACATCAAAAGGAATAGTCGTTGTGAATTGCTTTCATTTTTGAGTACCTTTGAGATATAACACAACTCAAGAATTTCAATTAAGTTTAGAACAAGAGTTGTGAATTGCTTTCATTTTTGAGTACCTTTGAGATATAACACAACAATTGAAGGTTTAAATGATGCTAATTTCCCGTTGTGAATTGCTTTCATTTTTGAGTACCTTTGAGATATAACACAACTTTATATGTACCACAAGAATCAGCTGCACCGTTGTGAATTGCTTTCATTTTTGAGTACCTTTGAGATATAACACAACTAAAGCTTCTTCTAAAGATGATGAAAAATAGTTGTGAATTGCTTTCATTTTTGAGTACCTTTGAGATATAACACAACACTTGCTTTAAAACATCATCAATCAATGAGTTGTGAATTGCTTTCATTTTTGAGTACCTTTGAGATATAACACAACTTCTACTAAAATTGTAAATATTCCACAACAGTTGTGATTTGCTTTCATTTTTGAGTACCTTTGAGATATAACACAACTTATAATTTTTTTATACTCTCTTAATTAATGTTGTGAATTGCTTTCATTTTTGAGTACCTTTGAGATATAACACAACAACTAATACATAAATCAGTTTTGATTTATCGTTGTGAATTGCTTTCATTTTTGAGTACCTTTGAGATATAACACAACATGGGCTTCCGACGGTTCTTTAGCAGGTGGGTTGTGAATTGCTTTCATTTTTGAGTACCTTTGAGATATAACACAACTTTGGTTACGAATTCACGCTTACCATCAATGTTGTGAATTGCTTTCATTTTTGAGTACCTTTGAGATATAACACAACTTCACTTTGGAAATTTACTTTCATTGTGACGTTGTGAATTGCTTTCATTTTTGAGTACCTTTGAGATATAACACAACATCGACATAGTTTTGAAATGATGTTGACGGGTTGTGAATTGCTTTCATTTTTGAGTACCTTTGAGATATAACACAACGAACTTCATCGCCCGAAGCGAAAGAATCCGGTTGTGAATTGCTTTCATTTTTGAGTACCTTTGAGATATAACACAACCATAAACCTTTACCGCCTGACCTCCGATTAGTTGTGAATTGCTTTCATTTTTGAGTACCTTTGAGATATAACACAACAGGTAATAACCATGCATCAAATGAGCCTTCGTTGTGAATTGCTTTCATTTTTGAGTATCTTTGGGATACAACACAACAACACCTTGAACCGCTGTGAACGCTCCGACGTTGTGAATTGCTTTCATTTTTGAGTATCTTTGGGATACAACACAACAATCGGAATGAACGATGAAAAAATCAATTAGTTGTGAATTGCTTTCATTTTTGAGTATCTTTGGGATACAACACAACAACTAAATTTTAAAATAAAAATAGGTTTGGGTTGTGAATTGCTTTCATTTTTGAGTATCTTTGGGATACAACACAACCTTTCCGTCGTGTGCTAAATAGTTGGTAAGGTTGTGAATTGCTTTCATTTTTGAGTATCTTTGGGATACAACACAACATTGCGGTTTCTCTTTATTCGGGTCGGTGTGTTGTGAATTGCTTTCATTTTTGAGTATCTTTGGGATACAACACAACTAACCCAGTGGGTTTTAAAGAAACCCAACAGTTGTGAATTGCTTTCATTTTTGAGTATCTTTGGGATACAACACAACTCAATCATTATTTGCTCCTGAAGAATTACTGTTGTGAATTGCTTTCATTTTTGAGTATCTTTGGGATACAACACAACGAACACATTGGCCATAAACATTCTCTTCATGTTGTGAATTGCTTTCATTTTTGAGTATCTTTGGGATACAACACAACTCGGTGTTTTAGCTGTCAGCCTTCTTTATGGTTGTGAATTGCTTTCATTTTTGAGTATCTTTGGGATACAACACAACTGTTGCTTTTTACGAGACTTACGCTCGTTTGTTGTGAATTGCTTTCATTTTTGAGTATCTTTGGGATACAACACAACCATGTCGAAAACTGCAACAGCTGTCAACAAGTTGTGAATTGCTTTCATTTTTGAGTATCTTTGGGATACAACACAACGCAAATCCGGAATGGATGGAAGTTCGGTCGGTTGTGAATTGCTTTCATTTTTGAGTATCTTTGGGATACAACACAACATTTTCTTTCCGTGCACTTGGTGCCGGACAGTTGTGAATTGCTTTCATTTTTGAGTATCTTTGGGATACAACACAACTTGGTAGAAATGTATATGAACACCAAAGTAGTTGTGAATTGCTTTCATTTTTGAGTATCTTTGGGATACAACACAACAACACCAACGGCTGAACCTTTGGAAGCTGTGTTGTGAATTGCTTTCATTTTTGAGTATCTTTGGGATACAACACAACATGTCACAAATATTCGCAACCGCCCGCTTGGTTGTGAATTGCTTTCATTTTTGAGTATCTTTGGGATACAACACAACATTCTGGATTGTTTTCCACTTGGTCGTGGCGTTGTGAATTGCTTTCATTTTTGAGTATCTTTGGGATACAACACAACACTTTCAAACCAAGTTAAAAAAATAACGGGGTTGTGAATTGCTTTCATTTTTGAGTATCTTTGGGATACAACACAACTTTACTCAATTTCGGGCGTTTATATCGTCAGTTGTGAATTGCTTTCATTTTTGAGTATCTTTGGGATACAACACAACATCCGGATTTTGAAACATCAAGACCCAAAAGTTGTGAATTGCTTTCATTTTTGAGTATCTTTGGGATACAACACAACGCCTTTGTAACCTGTTGTTATCTTTACAGCGTTGTGAATTGCTTTCATTTTTGAGTATCTTTGGGATACAACACAACAACCAGCTTCGAAGATGTTGAAGATACTTTGTTGTGAATTGCTTTCATTTTTGAGTATCTTTGGGATACAACACAACTATTTCAAATACTCTTCATTGTTGGCGACTGTTGTGAATTGCTTTCATTTTTGAGTATCTTTGGGATACAACACAACTGAAGAAATTTGCAACTTTTCATCCCAATAGTTGTGAATTGCTTTCATTTTTGAGTATCTTTGGGATACAACACAACGGGATTGCAAGAATTGAATCAACGACTGCTGGTTGTGAATTGCTTTCATTTTTGAGTATCTTTGGGATACAACACAACAGATAATTTTCTAAATGTTCAAGTAATAGAGTTGTGAATTGCTTTCATTTTTGAGTATCTTTGGGATACAACACAACGAATTGCAAATTTTTTATCTTATCTTCAAAGTTGTGAATTGCTTTCATTTTTGAGTATCTTTGGGATACAACACAACGAAACAGGATACCAAGGAGAAAAGCTTGGAGTTGTGAATTGCTTTCATTTTTGAGTATCTTTGGGATACAACACAACTCTCTGTGGAAAATTTAAAGCCAGTGCTGTGTTGTGAATTGCTTTCATTTTTGAGTATCTTTGGGATACAACACAACAAATTAGGAATCACTCCGCTAAGAGTATTAGTTGTGAATTGCTTTCATTTTTGAGTATCTTTGGGATACAACACAACACAACAATTGGAATGGGCTAAGATACTTGTGTTGTGAATTGCTTTCATTTTTGAGTATCTTTGGGATACAACACAACATTAAATTTCTCATAATTGAAAATTTTGGGGTTGTGAATTGCTTTCATTTTTGAGTATCTTTGGGATACAACACAACGACGTTATGAATTCTTCGTTCAGCATTATAGTTGTGAATTGCTTTCATTTTTGAGTATCTTTGGGATACAACACAACCTCAAAAGTTAATCCACTGAATTTCAGTGGATTTTTCATTCATTTAGGATTCAAAAATTAGAACAATTCGAGCTGTTGGAAAGTTGGCGGTGGTTCTTCTTTATTTCTGGCAAAGAAAATTTCTATATCACCAAATTGCTTATCTGTGATGCACATAATAGCTACTTTGCCTGCTTTTGGAAGCATAAACTTCACTCTTTTGATATGCACCTCAGCATTTTCCCGACTAGGGCAATGTCGCATATACATCGAAAACTGAAATAACGCAAAGCCGTCATCCATCAAAGCCCTACGAAAGCGGTTGGCATCTTTCATATTGGCTTTGGTCTCTGTCGGCAAGTCGTATAATACTAAGACCCACATAATTCGATAAGCGTTAAACCTTTCGGCATTCATTTTTTATTGTATTATGTACGATGCAAAAAGTACAATGTCCAAACTGTTCATTTATTTGAACTCAGGATAAGAAATCAATCGTTTTTCTGCTGTGTAGCATTTGTACAGCGAAATAGCAGTTGCTTTTACCGCCACCAACAATGGCCTTGTTTTACCGTCTATCACCACATCTTTGGTTGCAATCTGCAAAATATGTGATTTGAATTCTTTTGTCAGTTCCTCAATATTCGGATTCTTTGTGAGCCAATCCATGACCAACAAATCTACGAACGGTCGGTAAGGCTCCATCAAATCATCGGCAAGACAATACGGATTGTATTTATTTTTATGGAAAATCCCGAGTACCGGAAGCAAGCCTGTTTCCACAATTGACCTTGCAACAATACTTCTAAGAACAGCATATCCAAAGTTGAAAAATTGATTTGGTGAATCGCCGAAACGCTGTCTGAGAAAATCCAAACTGATTAGATATTTCCAATAATGTTGAGCCGCAATACCTTCCATATTGGTAATGTCGCCACTTTTCACATTGCTTTGATAATCTGCCATTGGCTCAAAATAGTTCCCTAACCTTCTTAATACTTCTTTCTGATTTTCAATCTTGCATTCAATGGTTTGTTTCCAAAGTTGTTTTTTGAGTGGTTCACTAGCTTCTAATTGGTCTTTCACGCGGTCAGAATGTTCAGTATGCCCGTAAAGTGGCAACATTATCCCGTGGGGTAAATGATGGGAATCACAACTGACCACTACGACATTATTTCCCATCATTTTTTGGATGAGTTGGTGGGAAATGGTGATTTGGAAATGGTCTAACATCAATAATCCCAAATCTTCTACGGGAACTTTGCCTTTCATCTCATTGGAGGAAGGTTCCATAATGTACATTTGCTCGTCTTTGAGCTTGAGGTATGCAGGATTGCCGATGTAGATGGAGCGGGTTATCATAGGTTAGAATTTCCAATGAATTTGACCATCTAAAGAAACTTCGAAATCTGTATTTTCGATTGCAAAATTCCATTGGGCTTGGCTTAATCTTAAGAAAACTTGCTGTTCTTGAAAATCTATTGAAGAATTTTCCGGATTATTTTTCTTCAATTCAGTATCAATTCCAGCAGCTAAATGATGTCTGAATTTCATTCTTCCATCTTTTTCAAACTGATAGATTTTAAACATTCTCTTAACTAAATCTTCTTGTTCTAAATCCTTTAATTCGTGTTTATTGTTTTTATAGAACAAAACTTTATCTCCATTTTTCAGAACCGAATACAAAGGAATTTGAAATTTATTCTTTCCTTTTCCAGATTCAAAATTTGAAAATTCTGGCTCTGAATACAAACTTTGAATATTTTTTAGCTTTAAATCTGCCAAATCAACAATAGAAAGAATTCTCATTGCTTTTCCTTGGTCACTTTTATAGAATAGGCAATAAGTATTTTCTCCGTTGGTTGCCAATGTCGTTTTCTTGTATTCTTTATCGGAAGCGAAACCGTGTTGGTGAACTTTAATTGCAGTTGCATACTTCAATCCATTTTCAAAACAACGTATTCTTCTTATTTTATTGACTTTATTTCCATTTTCATCCAGCATATAAACACCTTCCGTCAGTGCAGTTTTGAAATCTGATTTTTCAACCTGTTTTTTAATCATTTCAAATAAAGCTCTATCAATAATCACTTTATCAACTTCTTCGAGAGTTTTAAAGCCTGAAGAATTAGCATCTTTTTTGTAAAGCAAAGGTTTTCTCACAGCAAGATAAATTTCATCTTTAAGAATCATTTTTTTGTTTTCATCAAAAAGAATTTTATTTTCTTCATCTCGCACCGGCTGTTTAATAGCACCATAGAAAGTCTCTCCGTGTAATTGTCCTCTTATCGTATCTCCTCGGCTTATTCTTTTGGAAGAATTGCCATCTTTATTAATATCATATAAAACCTTTCCTCTTTTTCTTACTGTTTTATAGGTTTGAGTAATAGTCCTGTTATCAGTAAGATTATTGATAAGAATCTTATCTTTTAATTCCAAAATATATCTCTCAGAAAAAT
>Ga0302347_1001435_pt1 | contig 28669 bp, 32 predicted proteins | sample PhyWR1_FD_202178 | JGI IMG/M metagenome (GOLD analysis project Ga0302347, IMG submission 202178) | Leaf surface microbial communities from wheat plants in UC Gill Tract Community Farm, Albany, California, United States - DLSL W.R1 (v2)... | ecosystem: Host-associated > Plants > Phyllosphere >...
TAGTCGTAACATTCCATCAAGATTGGGCAGGAGAAACACCATGCAAGCAGCACAAGGTTACCGCTGGGGCTTGAAAACCGCGGTTTTGCTATTGATCGGCACGGTGCTGAGCGGTTGCGGCATCAACAACATTCCGACCCTGGACGAGCAGGCCAAGGCCGCCTGGGGCCAGGTGCAGAATCAGTATCAACGCCGCGCCGACCTGATCCCCAACCTGGTGGAAGTGGTCAAGGGTTACGCTGCCCATGAACAGGACACCCTCACCGCCGTGATCGAAGCGCGGGCCAAGGCCACCTCGATCCAGGTGGATGCCAGCACCCTCGACAATCCGGAAAAACTCAAGCAGTTCCAGCAAGCCCAGGATGGTTTGAGCGGTGCCCTCAGCCGCTTGATGGTGGTGTCCGAACGCTATCCGGATCTGAAAGCCAACCAGAACTTCCTCGCCCTGCAATCGCAACTTGAAGGCACGGAAAACCGTATCGCCGTGGCCCGTCGCGATTTCATCCAGGCGGTACAGGCCTACAACACCGAGATCCGCACCTTCCCCGGCCGCCTGTGGCACAGCGTGATGTACAGCGACTTGCCGATCCGCCAGACGTTTGAGGCCACCAGTGCCGATGCCGATAAAGCGCCGCAAGTGAAGTTCAAATAAGACTTTCCTGAGGTGTCGATGCGTTTATTACGGATAGGTTTGGCGCTGTGGTTGCTGGCCTGCGTGGGCGTGGCCCAGGCGGCGCTGAGCTTCCCGGCGCTGACCGGGCGGGTGGTGGACAGCGCCCAGATGATCGACCCGGCAACGCGCGAGCAGATCACCCAGCAGTTGCAGGCGCTGGAGCAGGCCCGTGGCGACCAGATTGTGGTGGTCACGGTGCCCGACCTGCAGGGCGTGCCCATTGAAGACTTTGGTTACCAATTGGGCCGCCAGTGGGGCATCGGCCAGAAGGGCAAGGACAACGGCGCGCTGTTGATCGTCGCCCGTGACGAGCGCAAATTGCGCATCGAAGTGGGCTATGGCCTGGAAGGTGTGCTCACCGATGCGCAATCCTGGGTGATCATCAACCAGGTAATAGCGCCAAAATTCAAGGCCGGCAATTTCAGCCAGGGCATCAGTGATGGTGTGGCGGCGATGATTCAAGTGGTGGGCGGCGAGCCGTTGGCCGTGCCGGCGCATGTGGCGGACGCCAACTTCGCCAAGGATAATCCCGGGCTGTCCATCGGCCTGTTTATCCTGTTTATCGGTGTGCTGTGGTTGTGCAATCGCCTGGGGCTGCCGGTAGGCGCGATCTTGCTGGCGATCCTCAGCAGCAGTGGACGCGGCGGCGGCGGGGGAGGCGGCGGTGGTGGGTTCCGGGGTGGCGGCGGCGGTTTTGGCGGCGGCGGGGCCTCTGGCGGTTGGTAATCACAATAACGAGAAAAGAGCATCTACAACCATGGCACTACTGAGTGAACACGAACAACGCCAGGTCGCCGAGGCGATTGCCCGCGTGGAGCAGCAGACCGACGCCGAACTGGTGACGGTACTGGCCGCCCGCGCGGATGATTACGCCTACATCCCACTGCTGTGGGCCAGCCTGATCGCGTTGGTGGTGCCCGGTGTGGTGCATTACTTGTCGGGCTACCTGACCATGTACACCTTGCTGTTGGCGCAGTGGGCGACCTTCATTGTGTTGTGCCTGGTGTTTCGCTTGCCCAAGGTCACTACCCGTTTGATCCCCCGGTCCGTCCGCCATTGGCGCGCGTCGAACCTGGCGCGCCGGCAGTTCCTGGAGCAGAACCTGCACCACACGCTGGGCAGTACCGGCGTGCTGATTTTTGTCTGCGAGGCCGAGCGGTATGTGGAAATCCTGGTGGATGACGGCATTTCCAAACGCCTGGATGACAGCAGCTGGGATGTGATCGTCAAGAGGTTCACCCAGCAGGTGAAACAGGGCCAGACCCTGGCCGGGTTTATTGCCTGCATCGAAGCCTGTGGCGAGTTGCTCAAGGTGCATGTGCCGGTGACGCAGACGCGCAATGAGCTGCCAAACCGGCTGGTCGTACTCGAATAGCCCAGTCAACACTGAGCAAAAAATGTGGGAGGGGCAAGCCCCCTCCCACATTTGGATCTACAGTGGCCTGGCGAATTGACCATTGGTCAAATAACTCCGTGCCCCGGCGGGCTATCCCCCCTAAAATGCCCGGTATTCCCTGCCCGAGGCGTTTTTGTTCATGTCTGTCACCGCTCAACCCGATCATCACGCCCAGTTCATCGAACTGCTGAGCGCAAGCCTCGCGCAGGAAGCGTTTATCAAGCTGGTGCTGGCCAAGTACGTCGGTGAAGAAGCCGAGCTGCAACGGCTGATCATCAAGCCGGTGACGGTCAAGGAGCAGGCCTGCCTGTCCTTCGTCTACCGCTACAAGACCCGCGACATCACCAAGAACCTGCCCGTGGCCGACGGCGTAGCGGCGATTGCCGCGCTGCTGCCGGCGTCGTTCAAGAACGCGCACTTGCTGTCGCTGACCGACGAAGCCCAGCTGGAATACAGCAAGAAGAACAAAAGTTCGCTGTTCAAAAGCAAGCCGCAGCAATTGCGTGAGGCGCCGTCGGCCGAGCATAACCGTGAGAAGCATCGCTTCCTCGACCTGAGCCGGCCGTTCCTCGCCGACCTGGGCGTGACCGACGCCAGGCAGGCGCTGATCCCGTCGATGTCGCGCAAGTGGAAGCAGATCAACAAGTTCATCGAAGTGTTCAGCCATGCGCTGACCTCGTCGCCGTTGAAGCTGGACCAGCCGGTGCGCGTCGCGGACTTCGGCTCGGGCAAGGGCTACCTCACGTTTGCGATCCACGACTACCTGCGCAACACCCTCAAGGCCGAGGGCGAAGTGACCGGCGTGGAACTGCGCGAAGACATGGTGACCCTGTGCAACAGCGCCGCCGCGCGCCTGGAGCACCCGGGGCTGGTGTTCAAGTGCGGTGATGTGCGCAGCGTGGCGCCCAGCGATCTGGACGTGATGATCGCCCTGCATGCCTGCGACATTGCCACCGATTACGCGATCCACACCGGTATCCGTTCCGGCGCGTCGATCATCATGTGCTCGCCGTGCTGTCATAAACAGATTCGCCTGCAGATCCAGAGCCCGGCGTTGCTCAAGCCGATGCTGCAATACGGCCTGCACCTGGGCCAGCAGGCGGAGATGGTCACCGACAGCCTGCGCGCGCTGTACCTCGAAGCCTGCGGCTACGAGACCAAGGTGTTCGAGTTCATCTCGTTGGACCACACCAACAAGAACAAGATGATCCTTGCGGTCAAGCGTGCAGAGCCGGTGGACAATGCGCAGTTGCTGGAGAAGATCCAGGCGTTGAAGGCGTTCTACCAGATCACCGATCACTGCCTGGAAACGCTGTTGCGTGCGGATGGTTACCTGGCCTGAGAAATAACACAGTCTAAAAATGTGGGAGGGGGCTTGCCCCCGATGACAGTGTGTCAGTCAAAGATGTTTTAACTGACCCACCGCTATCGGGGGCAAGCCCCCTCCCACATTTAGACCACACTAGCCTTTGGCGTCGGCGCAGGTTGCACGGAGGTCTTGCGCCCCAGCATCACCGTCACAATCACCCCACAGGCAAACAGCCACGTAATCGGTTCGATATGTTCCCCAAAGAACAATGCCGAAAACGCGATGGTGAAAAATATCTGCAACAGCTGAATCTGGCTGACCCGGGCAATGCCGCCCATGGCCAACCCGGCGTACCAGGCGAAGAACCCCAGGAACTGCGAGAACAGCGACACATACCCAAACGCCCACCAGGTGCGCATGGATATTGCCCCTTGATGCTGCGCCGCCAGGTACCACACCGGGCCGATCAGCACTGGCGTGGACAGCACCAGCGCCCAGCAGATCACTTGCCAGCCGCCCATTTCCTTGGCCAGTCGGCCGCCTTCGGCATACCCCAGGCCGCCCAGGGCGATTGCCCCGAACATCAGCAAATCCCCGGCTTGAATACTGCCGGCGCCGGTGATCAACGCGTAACCCAACACCAATGCACTGCCCAGCGCCGCGCAGGCCCAGAAGGCTTTGGACGGTCGCTCATGGGACAGCCACGCCGCATACAGCGCCACGCACAGCGGCTGCAGGCCGTTAACCAGTGCACCATGGGACGCCGGCAAGGTTTGCATGGCCCAGGCCGACAGCACCGGGAAGCCCAGAATCACGCCGGCAATCACCAGGCACAAGCCGCGCACCTGGCGCCAGGTCGGCCAGCGCTCGCGGCGCCACAGCAACAGCCCCGCCGCCGGGACTGCCGCAAACAAGGCGCGGCCCAGGCCGTTGAGCAACGGGTGGATCTCCTGCACCACGATGCGGGTGAAGGGCAGGGTCAGGCTGAAGATAATGACGCCCAGCAGGCCGAGGGCCATGCCGGTGTTTTCGCGCGAGCTCATGGGAGGGTTCCGACATCCAGAGGGCTTCAAGGGAAGCCCATCTAGCCACAACCCCCGTCGAATGCGGGCCTACAGCTGGGTGCGGATTTATCCGTACAGTTTTTCAGAAGAACCGCGTGACGCTGAATTTGGCATTGCGCCCTTCGCTGTAGGCGCGGTCGCCGCTGAGTGCAGGACGGTAGTTGTTGTTGAGCAGGTTATCGACGGTGAAGTTGAACTCGGTGCCCTTGAGGCCGACTTGCTGCGGCTTCCAGTTGGCGAACAGGCCCATGCTGCCGTAGGACGTGTTCTCGTACTGGTCGTAGAAGCTGTCGCCTACCGTGCTGTTCAGGCTGCGGGAGTATTTATCGCTGGGCAGGCGGTCGGTCTTGCGTACGAACTGCGCCGTCCAGCCGAATTGGGCGTTCCAGGCCGGGATTTTGTTGCCCATCATCAACACCCATTTGGCCGGCGGAATATCCCGTGCCCACACGTGGATGTCGGTGGCCCACGGGTTGGTGTAGGGGTTGTCGCGTTTACCGCTTGCGTAGGAGTAGCTCACCGAGCCGAACACATAGGTCGAGTCGTAGTAGGCTTCAAGCTCAAAGCCCTTGATGGTCATGCCGCCGACGTTGCGGTAGTTGGTCTTGGCGGCCATGTCGGCGCTGGTGCAGACCGTGTCGATGCTGCCCACTGCGGTGTTCTGCCGCTCACAGCCGAGGCCAGTGGCTTTGAAAATCTCGTCTTCGATACGATTGTGGAATAGGGTCGTACGCAGTTGCAGGTTGTCGCCATGGCCGATGAGGTTGGAGAAGTTGGTGATGTTGCCGGCGGTGATGGCGGTGATGCGCTCTGGGTCGAGGTTGAGGCTGGTAGAGGTGCGACTGCCGACGCCCTGGACTTCGTACTGCTCGTCGATTACCGGTGCGCGCCAGGTCTTGTTCCAGCTGGCGAACATCGCCACATCGGGGGTGACGTTCCAGTAGGCGGCCAGGCGTGGCGACCAACCGGTGTAGGTGCGGTCGCTGTAATCATGGCCAAAGCTTGGGTCCGGGTTGCTGTAGTAGGGTGCATCGTTGGCTTCTCCCCGGTTGCGCACGTGGTCATAGCGCAGGGACGGCGTGATGGTGACGTCGCCGATGGTCACGGCATCCTGTAGGTAGAACGCATTGGAGTCGACTTTGCCATGGGGCATGAAGTAGGGCTGGAAGTGCCCGTAGTTGTATTTGGCGGTGTTGTAGGTGGCGCCGGGCATCCAGCTTTCGGTTTCGCGCTTGTGTTTGCGAATTTGTACGCCGGTGGTCACGGCGTGTTCCAGTGGGCCGGTGTTGAACAGGCTGATGTTGCGCAGTTCAAGAATCTTGTCGCCGTAGGCGGTGTCCATCTTGCGCCCACCCGTGGCCAGCGAGAACGATGCGTCGGCGTTGCGCTCATCGGTCTGGTCGGTATGGGACACCGAATAGCTGAGCTTCATGTCCACCAGCGGGTTGTCTAGTGGCTGGTATTCGTATTTGCCCGAATAGGTCGTGTCAATGGTCTCGCGGTTGGCCAGGAAACGCTTCAACGCCCCTTCATAGCCATAGCGGTCGATGGCCGATTGCAGTGGCGGAGTGGGGTAGCTCTTGGCGGAGAACGGGGTCCAGCGTTGGCTGTTGGAGCGCGAGTAGGACAAGCCTGCACTGTGTTCGTCCGTGAAGTGAGCGTTGAGCTTGAACAGCTTGCCGTCCACATTCTGTGCGCTGTTGGGCAAGCGCTTGGGGTTGATCGGGTACTCATTGCGCGGATCGGGCGGGGTGCCGGCCAGCTTCATGTCGCCGCCATCGCGCTGGGTCAGGTAGGCGAGAGCATCGAAGCGGCCATCGTCGGTGCGGCCATACACGGCCGAGCTGTAGACCTGCTCGTGGTCGTTGCTGGCGTAGCCATACTTGAGCATCGCCCCGGCGTTGCGTCCTTCTTCCAGCATATCCGGGGCGTCTTTGGTCTCCATGATGACCGAGCCGCCGAAGCCGCCGTTGCCGGTGAAGGGCGAGTAGGGGCCTTTTTCCACTTCGACGCTCTTGATCAGTTCGGGCTCGATAAATACGGTGCCTTGCTGGTAGCGCTCAAAGCCACTTTTGGTGGCGCCATCCACCGACATCGGCACGTCTTCGGCCTCGCCCATCCCGCGAATGTTGATGGTCTGGCCACCCGGCTTGGGCGAACCGCCCATGAAAACACCCGGCAAGTTCTGTAGCAGCGTGGGGATGTTATTCGGCTGATAGCGGTCGATATCGGCCTGGCTCATGGTAGAGCGACCGACCGTGCTGGAATCGACCTGATTGCCGGTGCCGATCACGCTCAAGGCATCCAGCTGGATCGCACCACTGTTGGTGGTCTTGGCCTCTTCGGGCCTTACCACGTAAGTGCTGCCAACTTTGATCAGGCTGAACTGGCTGTTTTTCAGCAGGCTGCGAATCGCCACTTCCGGGGTGAACTCGCCATTGAGTGCCGGCGCCTGCACGTTCTTGAGCAACTCTTCATCGAACAGCAGCTGGATTTTCGCCTGTTGCGCCACCTGGCTCAGGGACGTGGCCAGCGATTGGGCGGGCAGTTGCAGCTTGATCGACTCGGCTTGGGCCGTGAGGCTGAATGCCATGCAGGCGGCGATAATGGTCGGTCGAAGCAGCAGGTGCGAAGCGTGGCAAGGCGCGCGAAACATGAAATCCCCCGGTGTGGCCAAGTGGCCAAAAAGGCGTGCGTATCAAACGCAGACCGGAGGAAGACGGTGCAGGCAAAAAAATCCACACCTGCGAATGAAAAATATTCTCAAGTGCGGTTTTTCGGGGGCTATTTGCTCGGTTCGATGCGCACGATGCCATCGGCCGAGGCCACGGTTTTCACCGGAAGCAGGGCGGGCAAGGCGTTGAGCAGGGCGTCGGGGTCATTTACATCCAGATTGCCCGAGACCTTCAGGTGCGCCACGCTGTTATTCACCTGCAACGGTGCCTGCGGCCGGTACAGGCTCAGTTCGTCGATCAGGCTGGCCAGCTCGCGGTTGCGAAACGACAAGTGCCCGCTGCGCCAGTCGGCCACTTCTTCGGCGCTGAGGGTTTGCTGCTGCAATGTGCCCTTGGCGTAGTTGTAGCTGGCGCGTTGCCGGGCGCCGAGCAAGCTGACGGTGCTTTTTGCATCCGGCTCGAAAGCCACTTGGCCATGGGCAACGCTGACCGCCAGTTGCTGCTGGCTGCGGCGCACGTCGAAGCCGGTGCCGACTACCCGCACATTGGCTTCGCCGGCCTGCACGAACAGTGGGCGTTCCTTGTCGGCGGCGACCTCGATATACACCTGGCCCTTGTCCAGATGCACGATGCGCTGGTGGGCGGTGAAGTCCACGCGCACGCGGGTGTTGGCATTTACAAACAGGGTGCTGCCATCGGGCAGGTCGAGGGTGCGCATGCCCTTGGCGTGGGCCGCCACCTGGGTGTGAAACAACTCGCGGGGCGCACCGATCTGCGTGGTCAGCACGGCACACAGCACGGCAGCGGCCACGGCCAGGGCAGGGCGCCACACCGACGGTTTGCGCGTGGGCAGCGCCACGGGTTTGTTCAGTTGCTGCAACTGGGCGAGGTCAGCCCACAGCTGTTCGAATTCGGCATAGGCGCGGGCATGCGCCGGCGTTGCCTGCCAGGCGGCAAAGGCTTTGCGGTCGGCACGCCCCGCGTCGTTACGGTTACGTGCAAACCAGCTGGCGGCCTGGGCATCGATGGAGTCGCTCTCCTCGATATCCAGGGCGTCGATGTCGCTCAGGCGGTTCATTCTGGCTGCTCCGTGCCGGGGTCGTTTTGAAGGCGTCGCTTGCAATGCAGCAGGGCCAAGGCGATGTGCTTTTCCACCATGCTGGTCGAAATGCCCATGCGCTCGGCGATCTGCGCCTGGCTCAGGCCTTCGAAGCGGTGCAGCATAAGGGCTTCTCGTCGGCGCGGCGAGAGTTCGGCGAGGACTTCTTTCAACTGTTCCAGGCGTTGCAAACGCTGCGCGGCGGCCATGGGTTCGTTTTGCTCGTCGGTGACCGCTTCGGCGTCCCTGTCGGCCTGATCGGAGTGGACGGTGTGCCGCACCTTCTGTTTACGCCAGTGATCGCGCAACAAGTTGCGCGCCATCTGAAACAGAAACGCCCGTGGCTGCTCGACCTTGGCGCGGTCGCGGTAGTCCAGCCATTGGGTAAAGACATCCTGGGTCATGTCCGCCGCGTCGCTGGCGTTGTCCGTGCGTTTGCGCAGGAAATACAGAATATCTGCATAAAACCCGCGAAAGGCATCGGCCGACAACGGGTCGGGCTTGGGACGAGACATGGATATCCTTCTTGACGAAGCACGGCTTGGAAAAGTCGCGAATGATATCGAGAATTATTGCTATTTGTCTCTATTTAAGCGTCAACACATTACAAATGTGGGAGGGGGCTTGCTCCCGATGGCAGTGGGTCAGTCAATAAAGTTGTGACTGACATACCGCTATCGGGGGCAAGCCCCCTCCCACAGTTGATCTCCATTGTTCAGGCGATCAGCGTTCGACCGGCACCGACAGCGCAGCATTGCCCAACGGATGTGTACGCGCCGCGAAGAACTTGAGTTCTACACCAGCGCCATCAAACAACTCCGAATACCGGCGCTTCTGCTGGCGGATAAACCCATCGCTGCGCCCCGACACCGAAATCGCCAGCGTGGTCAGCCTGGCCTGGCGCAGCGCATCGACCAGGTGTTTATCCTGCGGCCCCAGGTCGTGACCAAACAGGCACAGCGCGCCTTCGTGCGTCAGCAACTGCTCGTAGCAAAACGACAGGTAATCCGAGCTGCGGATGGTCTTGAGCTTCTCTTCCACCTTGCCTTCGCTGACAAACAGCGGCACATCGTCCAGCGTCTTGATCGTGTTGTTGATCGCAAAACTGCTGAGCAAGGTGCTCTCGGTGGTCGGCAGTTTGCGCGCGGTGCCGTCGAGGTTACGCACCAGGTGTAGGCCGCCGTGCAGGTAGAGGATGCGCGTGGCGTCGGTGCGTGTGTGGCGCAGGTCGAAACTTGAGTCGGCGCTGTTGAACAGGTCGTCGATACCCGGCGCGTGCAGGATCGCCCAGTAGTTGAGCAGGTCGTAGTTGCTGGTGAACACCGTCGCGTAGTTTTTCAGCTCGGTGTTGATCGTCGCCAGCGTCGACGGCTGCACCAGGCGCCACGGAATGTGCACGGCGTGGATGGTGTTGATCAACGCTTCCTTGATCGCGTAGTAGCGGTTACGCGGCGCGGCTGAGCTGACGGCCAGGGCCTTGTTGACCCGGCTGGTGGTTTTCAACGCGCCCAGGGCCTGCTCGAAACTGCGGGTTTGCAGGGCGTCGAACACACTGAGTTCGGATGGGCTGAGAGGTTTTTCTTCGACGGTGCGTGCGTTTTCGAACAGAGAGTCGTAGGCAAAGTCTTCCCAAATCGTACGGCTTGCGCCGTTGCCGATCAGAATCCCACTGAAGGCCGTGCTGCTGCGCAGGGCGCTCCAGTCTTCAAGGTGGGCGTCAATATCGTGGAAATCCTTCATTGCGGCGAGCTACTCGAAATCGGCTGGACGGTGACTTTATCACGAGCCGGCGTTGATCCTGGTCAAGATGCCGCAGGCAGGTGAGGTCGATGCTGTAGGCATACACGTCATCCGAGGATTCGCCATGAGCAGCACCTTCTTCATTCCCGCCGTCAACATCATGGGCACCGACTGCCTCGACGAAGCCATGATTGCCATCCGCAACTACGGCTTTCGCAAGGCGCTGATCGTCACCGACGCCGGCCTGGCCAAGGCGGGCGTGGCCAGCATGATCGCCGAGAAGCTGGCGATGCAGGACATCGACTCGGTGATCTACGACGGCGCCAAGCCGAACCCGAATGTGGACAACGTCGAGAAAGGCCTGGCGCTGCTGCAAGCGAGCGCCTGCGATTTTGTCGTGTCCCTGGGCGGCGGCTCGCCCCATGACTGCGCCAAGGGCATCGCCCTGTGCGCCACCAACGGCGGGCATATCGGCGATTACGAAGGCGTCGACCAATCGGCCAAGCCGCAACTGCCGTTGGTGGCGATCAACACCACCGCCGGCACCGCCAGCGAGATGACGCGCTTTTGCATCATCACCGACGAAACCCGCCACGTGAAAATGGCCATCGTCGACCGCAACGTCACGCCGTTGCTGTCGGTCAACGACCCGGCGCTGATGGTCGGCATGCCCAAGGGCCTCACCGCCGCCACCGGTATGGACGCGCTGACCCACGCCATCGAAGCCTACGTGTCCACCGCCGCCACGCCGATCACCGACGCTTGTGCGATCAAGGCCATCGAGCTTATCAGCGCCAACCTGCGCCTGGCCGTGCGCGACGGCAGCGACAAGGCCGCACGGGAAAACATGGCGTATGCACAATTCCTCGCCGGCATGGCCTTCAACAACGCGTCCCTGGGTTTCGTGCACGCCATGGCCCACCAGTTGGGCGGCCTGTATGACCTGCCCCACGGCGTGTGCAACGCCGTATTGCTGCCCCACGTGCAAAGCTTCAACGCCAGCGTAAGCGCCAAGCGCCTGACCGACGTGGGCCGCGCAATGGGCGCCGACATCAAGGGCATCACCGAAGAAGAGGGCGCCCAGGCCGCCATTGCTGCGATCCGTACCCTGGCCCACGACGTGGAAATCCCCGCCGGCCTGCGCGAGTTGGGCGCCAAATTGCAGGATATTCCGCTACTGGCGACCAACGCGCTGAAGGACGCGTGTGGGCTGACCAATCCACGGCGCGCGGATCAGCGTCAGATTGAGGAGATTTTTCGCAGCGCGTTTTGATTCGTCCTGCACAGGGCGACGCACACGAACGCGCCGCCTGCCAATGCCACACACAACAGCGCCAATGGCCAGGCCTGCTGGCTTACCAGCAGGCTTGCCACACCGCCAATGACGGCCGCCATCAGTTGATGCATAAACCCGCTCAAAGCCATGGCGTAGGAACCGCTGACCGGTGACTCATCATTGGCCAGGGACAAACTGATCGGGTAACTCATCGACTGCCCCAACACTGCCAGGCAATACGGCAGCCACAGCAGCACCGCGAGCCCACTGGCAAGCACACTGCCCAGCAGCATCACGGCGCTGCCGAGCAACACCAGGGCCACGCCCCAACTCATCATCGTCAAGCGGCCCATGCGCGCAACGAACCGGTTGACCATCAACGCCCCCGCCAGATACGCCGCGCTGATCGGCCACCCCAACCAGCCATACTGCGTCGCACTCCATTCGAAACGCCCCTGCAGTATCAATGGCGCACAGGTGTTAAACGCAATGATCACCCCATAGCCCAACCCGCCGGCCAATGCTGCGTGCAGGAAGGGCGGGTGGCGCAGAATCGTGGCGTAAATGCGCCTGGCCGCAAGCGAAGAATCGCTCTTCACCAAGGCAGGAAACGTCACCCGTTGCAATACCAGCATCAACGCGACTGCGCCGATGGCAAGCGTATAGAAGATCGCCTCCCAGCCAAACGCCAGTTGCACCATCGAACCGGCAAACTGGCCGATACCCAGGGCGATCACAAAGGTCATGCCCAACCATGACAGGCCCTTGGCCAACAACGCGCCACTGAAACTATCGCGCACCAACACCCGCGCCATCACCGAAACGCCACCCGCGCCCAGGCCCTGGGTCAGCCGCAACGCGAGAAACGATTCCACATTGAACGCCGACGGAATCGCTGCACTCGCCAACGCATAAAGCGCGAGGGCCGCCAGCAACACCGGCTTTCTACCCAGCCGTTCGCCGAGGCTGCCCCACAGCAACATCGGCAGCGCCATGCCCACCAGATAAACCGCCAGCGCCAGCGCGACGTGATCTTCAGCGGCGGGCAATGCCTGGGCGATAGCCGGGACGGCCGGCAAGTAGCTGCTGATACCGACCTGGGCGAGGAAGGCTGCGCAACAGGCGAGGGTGAGGGTGGTGGTATTTTTCAAGGGCGGGCTTATCCTTTTTCAGCGGTAAGCTACAAGCTGATAATGTGTTTGTCTCTAACCTGCCGCTTATCGTTTGTAACCAAGGAACCCACCCCATGAGAGTTCTGTTATTCGGTGCCACCGGCATGGTCGGCCAGGGTGTTCTACGTGAGTGCCTGCTGGCCGCTGACGTGCAGGAAGTGGTCGCCGTCGGCCGCACGCCGTTGACCCAGGAACACGGCAAGCTGCACCAGGTGTTGCACGGCGACATGCTGGATTTCCAGCCGTTGGAAAACCTGCTGCAAGGCTTTGATGCGTGTTTCTTCTGCCTTGGCGTTTCGTCGGCGGGTATGAATGAGACCAAGTACACCCACCTCACTTATGACCTCACCCTTGTGGCCGCCAGCACCTTGGCGCGGCTCAATCCGCGGATGACGTTTATCTATGTGTCCGGTGCTGGCACCGACAGCTCCGAGGCGGGCAAGTCGATGTGGGCGCGGGTCAAGGGCAAGACCGAGAATGCCTTGCTGCGCCTGCCGTTCAAGGCGGTGTATCTGTTTCGGCCGGGGGTGATCCAGCCGTTGCACGGGGTGCGTTCGAAGACGCCGTTGTACCAGGCCTTCTATTCCGTGCTGGGGCCATTGCTGTCGTTTTTGCGGCGGGTAAAACCGAGCTGGGTGGTGAGCACCGAAACCGTCGGCCGGGCGATGTTGCAGGCGGTGAGCCACGGCGCGCCGCAGCCGGTGGTGGAGCAGGCCGAAATCAATCGCCTGGCCAGCGAGCGCCGCTGATGTTGCACAAGAGTCTGGTGCGGCGCCTGGATCTGATCACCTTGCAATTGTTCGTGGCGGTGTTTGAGGAAGGCACCCTGACCCGCGCTGCCGCCAGAGAAGCCATCGCCGTGTCGGCGGCCAGCAAGCGTTTGATGGAGTTGGAGCAGGTGCTGGGCGTGAGCCTGTTCGTGCGCCGGGCCAAGGGCATGGAGCTGACGGCGGCCGGTGAAACCCTGCTGCACCATGCGCGGCAGATGCTGTTCAACGTCGAGAAAATGGGCCTGGAGCTGGGCGAACACAGCCACGGCGTGCGCGGTTATGTGCGGATGCTGGCCAACCTCTCGGCGATCATTCAGTTTCTTCCGGAAGACCTGCGGGATTTTTCCGAGCTCCATCCGCAAGTGAAAACCGACCTGGAGGAACGCCCCAGCTTTGGCGTGGTGCAAGGCGTATTGGACGGGGTGGCCGACCTGGGCATCTGCTCCAGCGACACCGACACCAAAGGCCTGCCCAGCGTGACCTATCGCCATGACAAGCTGGTGGTGCTGATGCCGGCGGATCACCCGTTGGCGACGCGTGAATCCCTGGCCTTCAGCGAAACCCTGGACAGCGATTACGTCGGCCTGCACGCCGCCAGCTCGATCAATATGCGCACCCACGCCGCCGCGCGTGAGGCCGGCAAGATGCTGCGCCTGCGCATTCATGTGCCGGGCTTCGATGCGATGTGCCGGATGGTCCAGGCCAATATGGGCATCGGCATCCTGCCGCATAAGGCTTATGAACTGTTTGGCCGTGCCCTGGGCTTGCACGCCGTGCCGTTGACGGATGCGTGGTCGGATCGCAGCCTGATCCTGGTGGTGCGCGATGAGGCGCAGCTGTCGCCGGTGAGCCGGTTATTGTTTGATTATCTAAGCGTTCGCGTATCGCGAACGCTCCTTGCCAACTGACGGTTGGATTTCTCCTGCCGCTGTCCTCTAGCCTTGGTCCACATTCCAAGAATAAGAGGTACACCCCATGACGGCTCCCCTGAGCGGTATCAAGGTGATCGAGATCGGCACGCTGATCGCCGCGCCGTTTGCCGCGCGGCTGATGGGCGAGTTCGGCGCCGAGGTGATCAAGATCGAGGCCATGGGGCAGGGTGATCCACTTCGCAAATGGCGAAAGCTGCACGAAGGCACCTCGTTGTGGTGGTACCTGCAATCGCGTAACAAGAAATCCCTGGCCCTGGACCTCAAGTCCGCCGAGGGCCTGAGCCTGATCAAACAGCTGCTCGGCGACGCCGACGTTTTGATCGAAAACCTGCGCCCCGGCGGCCTGGAAAAACTCGGCCTGGGCTGGGACGTGCTGCACGCCCTCAACCCCAAGCTGACCCTGGTTCGTATTTCCGGCTACGGCCAGACCGGCCCCTACCGCGACCGCCCAGGCTTCGGTGCCATCGGCGAGGCCATGGGCGGCATCCGCTACACCACCGGCAACCCGGACTCGCCGCCGGCGCGGGTCGGTGTGAGTCTCGGTGATTCCCTGGCGTCGTTGCACGGCGTGATCGGCGCGCTGATGTCATTGCTGCGGGTCAAGACCGGGCAGGGCGACGGGCAGATTGTCGACGTGTCCCTGGCCGAAAGCGTGTTCAACCTGATGGAAAGCCTGGTGCCCGAATACGACATGCTCGGCCATGTGCGTGAACGCAGCGGCGGCGCCTTGCCGGGTATCGCACCGTCCAATACCTACCTGACCGCCGATGGCGCCTATGTGGTGATTGCCGGCAACAGCGACCCGATCTACAAGCGCCTGATGACCACCATCGGCCGCGGCGACCTGGCCGAAGCTCCCGAGTTTGCCCACAACGATGGCCGCGCGGCGAAGAGTGGTCTGCTGGATGCGGCGATCACCCACTGGACCAGCAGCCTGCCCATCGACCAGGTACTCAGCGCTCTCGAAGCCGCCGAAGTGCCGGCCGGGCGCATCTACTCGGTGGCCGATATCGTCAGCGACCCGCATTACCAAGCGCGCGAGATGTTGCTCAACGCCGAGCTGCCGGGCGGTGTGTCGGTGAAGATGCCTGGCATCGTGCCCAAGCTGTCGGAAACCCCCGGCGCTGTGAACTGGCAAGGTCCCACACTGGGCCAGCATACGGATGACATCCTTGGCAGCCTGGGCCTGACGGTTGCCGATATCCAACGCCTGAAAACCTCGGGAGTGGTGCAATGATTACTGACTATTCAGACCCGCTGATCGTGCAGGAAGTGTCCCCGCGCGATGGCCTGCAAATCGAACCGACCTGGGTCGAGACCGCCGACAAGATCGCGCTGATTAACCAGCTGTCTCTGGCGGGTTTTTCGCGCATCGAAGCTGGTTCATTCGTGTCGCCCAAAGCCATCCCCGCGTTGCGTGATGGCGAGCAGGTGTTCCAGGGCATCCAGCGCAAACCCGGGGTGATCTATGTGGCGCTGATCCCCAACCTCAGGGGCGCCCAGCGCGCCATCGAGTCTGGAGCGGATGAACTGAACCTGGTGATGTCGGCCAGCCAGACCCACAACCTGGCGAATATGCGCATGCGCTGCGAGGCATCGCTGGCGGCATTCGGCGACATCGTGAGCTATGCCAGCGAGCACCCGGTGCGCCTCAATGCGAGCATCGCCACCACCTTTGGTTGCCCGTTCGAAGGCAAGATCGATGAAGACCGCGTGCTGCAAATTGTCGACGCTTATCTGGAGTTGGGCATCCCGGGCATCAGCCTGGCCGACACCACCGGCATGGCCAACCCGCGCCAGGTGGAACGCCTGGTCAAGCGTGTGTTGCAGCGTGTGCCTGCGAGCGACCTGACCCTGCATTTTCACAACACCCGCGGCCTAGGGTTGTGCAATGTACTGGCCGCCTATGAAGCCGGTGCCCGTCGCTTTGATGCGGCGCTCGGTGGCCTCGGCGGTTGCCCGTTTGCGCCGGGGGCGTCGGGCAATATCTGCACCGAAGATCTGGTCAACCTGTGTGAAGAGGTCGGGATTCCCACCGGGATCGACCTGCCGCACCTGCTGAAAATGTCCCGTCGCTTGCCCGACCTGCTCGGGCACGAACTGCCCGGCCAGGTGGCCAAGGCCGGGCGCAACTGCGATCTGCATCCGCCACCGGCGTACATCGCCACGCTGTAACGCCGCACCAGACAACAAAAACAATCGGGCGCCTGTGAGCAGCCCGCTGGAGAGAAACCCATGAGCACTAATACGTTAGAGGCCGGCGCGCGCCCGGCCGCTGAAATCGATGCCGAAAAAGCCCTGGTCAGCAAGGTCGCCTGGCGCCTGATGCCGCTGATCATGGTGTGCTACCTGTTCGCGTTTTTTGACCGCATCAACATCAGCTTTGCCAAGTTTCAGCTGCAAGCCGACCTGAGCCTGAGCGATACCGCCTACGGCCTGGGCGCCGGCTTGTTTGTGGTGGGCTATGTGATTTTCGAAGTGCCAAGCAACATGATGCTCTACAAGGTCGGCGCGCGGCGCTGGATCGCGCGGATCATGATGTCGTGGGGCCTGGCCACGGCGGCCATGGTGTTTGTCACCGCCGAATGGCAGTTCTATGGCCTGCGCTTCATCATCGGCGCGATGGAGGCGGGTTTCGCGCCGGGCGTGCTGTATTACCTGACGCTGTGGTTCCCGCAGCACTTCCGTGGGCGCATCACCTCGATGCTGTTTTTGGCTTCGGCCTTCGCCGGTTTGGTTGGCGCACCGTTCTCCGGCCTGGTGTTGGAGCATCTAGACGGCGTGTTGCAGATGCGCGGCTGGCACTGGCTGTTTCTGCTCGGCGGCTTGCCGTGCATCGGCCTGGGTTTCCTGGTGCTGACCTTGCTCAAGGACCGCATTGAAGACGCCCATTGGCTGACGGCGGCGGAGAAGGCCTTGCTGTCCAGCCGTATCGCCAAGCATGAGCCGAACCAGCACGGTGGCTCGCTGCTGTCGGCGATTCGTATTCCAGGCTTTTTGATGCTCGGGTTTATCTATTTCCTGATCCAGGTGGCGTCCTACGGCCTCAACTTCTGGGCGCCGCAACTGATCCGCAGCGCTGGCACCCAAAGCCCGGTGATGATTGGTTTGCTCACGGCAATTCCTTATGTGTGCGGCGCGATCAGCATGGTCGTGATCGGGCGTCTGTCGGATGCCACCGGTGAGCGTCGCAAGTTTGTCTGCGGCCTGGTGGTGCTGGGTGCGGTGGGCTTCTTCAGCGCCGGGATTTTTGCCGACCACACCACCTTCCTGATTATCGCGCTGGGCATGTTGGGCGCGGGCATCATCGCCTCGATCCCGACCTTCTGGACCTTGCCACCCAAGCTATTGGCCGGCGCCGGTGCCGGCGCGGCAGGCGGGATTGCGGTGATCAATACCCTCGGCCAGTTTGGCGGCATTGTCAGCCCGGTGATGGTGGGGCGGATCAAGGACCTGACCGGCAGCACCACCCCGGCGCTGTATGTGATTGGCGTGTGCGCGCTATTGGCTGCCGCGCTGCTGCTGTGGGGCCTTCCGCAAAAGTTACGCACGCTGGACAAGGGCTGATCAGCCTGCGGTAGCCAGTGCCCGGGTCGGCGTGGCGCTGAACTGAATCAACGCCACGCCGCCGATCAACAACAACGCCCCCAGCACCCGGGGCGTTGTCAGTTGGCGCTGCGCCAGACCGAACAGCCCAAAGTGGTCGAGCAAAAGCGAAGCCAGAATCTGCCCGGCCATGGCCAGGGCAATAAACCCCGACGCGCCCAGCTTGGGCAGCAGCATCAACGCCAGGGAAATAAAACACACACCGAATGCGCCACCGGCCCACATCCACAACGGCGCCTTGCTGATAAAGGCCAGACTCGGCAGCGGCAAACGAAGCGCGATGATCACCGGCAGCAGCACGATGATGCTCACCAGCAGCGACGCCAATGTGGCCCATAACGGGTGGCCGAGCCCGCGCCCGAGGTTGGCATTGATTGCACTTTGAAACGGCACCACCGCGCCAGCGAACACGGCCAACGCCAACAGTCCTGCCCAATGCAACGTCGTCATTTTGAATCTCCCAGAGGTTTTGCTGGACTCTAGGCTATTCGTCGCGCAAATTTAAATTCCAAGTTCTTATGCCGAGCATGCAGCTGATGAATGATCTGCGCCGCATCGACCTCAACCTGCTGGTGATCCTCGACGCTTTGCTCAGCGAGCAACATGTCACCCGCGCGGCCGAGCGTTTGCACCTGAGTCAGCCGGCGGTTAGCCATGCGCTCGCGCGTTTAAGGGATTTGCTGGGTGACCCGCTGCTGGTGCGCCAGGGCGGCTCGCTGGTGCCGACCGCCCGCGCCCTGGAGCTGGAGGCGCCATTGGCTGAGGCGCTGGCCCAGGTGCAGGCGCTGCTGGCGCCGAATCAGTTCGACCCGGCCTCGGCCAAACGCAGGTTTCGCGTGGCGATGTCGGACTACAGCGCGGCAATATTCCTACCGGATCTGGTGCGCACGTTGCGCCGTGAGGCACCCGGCATCGACCTGCAGATCATCCAGGCCAGCCGCGAAGGCATGGTGGACGGCGTACTTAATGGCGACCTCGACCTGGCGGCCGGAGTCTTCCCTGACATGCCGGCCGAACTGCGGACTACACCATTATTCGAAGAACACTACACCTGCCTGGTGGACCGCAGCAGCCTGCCGGACAGCGGCGTGCTGGACCTGCCCACCTACCTGTCGCGCCCACATGTACTGCTGGAAATGCGCGGCAGCGGCACCCCGGAAATCGAGCGGGCGCTGACCGCGATCCGCGAGCGCAGGCACGTTGCAATCAGCCTGCCGCACTGGGGCGTGGCACCGCAGTTGATCCAGGGTACGGACCTGATTCTGACGGTGTCGTCCCGGGGCCTGTTGGCGATCGACCCTACACATCTGCTGGCTCTGCCGCCGCCTTTCCATATCCCCTCGTTTGCCTTCGAGCTGGCCTGGCATGCGCGGCGGGGTGGGGATTCGGGTTTGCAGTGGTTGATAGGGCAGGTGCAGGGTCTTTTGAAGTAGCTTCGTCGTGGCTTCATCGACGACCGTTCGTCGCACTGGCGAGTTTTTTCTAAACCTTTGCCGCCCATGAAATTCGAATTCAGGGCGGGGTGTAGTCCCCGCATTTATTTTTGCCCTGGAGGAACCCATCATGAGCCGCATGGCTATCCGGTTACGCACCGCCAGTTTCGCGATGCTGCTGGGCCTCGGCGCCAGCAATGCTTTCGCCCAGTCGCCGGCTGAATTCATCGAGCAGGCCTCGGCCAAAGGCATGGCCGATATCGAAACCAGTCGCATGGCCCACGCCAAGACCTCGTCCCAGGAAATCAAGGACTACACCATCGAGGTGATCAACGAGCGCACCCTGGCTAACCAGCACCTGGCAGCCATCGCCAAGAAGCTCGACCTGCCTGTGGCGCCGCGCGAGAAGATCGTCGACAAGGCCGAAACCCTGATGCCCGAACTCAAGGACGGCGACTCGTTCGACGCCGCCTACACCGCGCAGCAGGTCAAGGAAAACGAAGACGCCATCGCCCTGTTCAAACAGGAAGGCGCCGCGTCGGATGTGCCGGAAATAAAAGCGCTGGTGGATGAGACGCTGCCCAAGCTGGAAGAGCGTCTGCAAAAAGCCCGTGCCTTGGCATCGACCTACGGTAAAGGCCATCAAGGCGACGGTTGAGTCCGTTACTTGATCGATAAAACGGCGGTTGGATTATCTCCAACCGCCGTTTTTTTATGCCTGATTCAGGTCCGTCTTGATCTGCGCCGCATCGTCGGCCGCCGCGCCGCAGCTGCTGTTGAGGCTGACGGTGCCGGTTTTACCGATGCTGCGATATTCCTGACGCAGTTTTTCCAGTTCTTTGCGGTCCAGGCCGTCGAGGCTCAACACGGCGTTCTGCGCATCCTTGGAGACGCGCAGCAGTTCATCGATCTTGATATGCAAAATGTCGTTGTCGCGGTTTTGCGTGTTCTGGATCAGGAACACCATCAAGAAGGTGATGATGGTGGTCGAGGTGTTGATGATCAGTTGCCAGGTGTCGTTGTAGTGGAAATACGGCCCGCTCAGGCTCCACGCCAAAATCAACGCCACCGCTGCGTAGAAGGTGCGGGGGCTGCCTGCCCAGCGCGACAGGGATTGCGAGATTGCGGAGAATTTCATGACCGATTTCCTAAATGGGTGGGTGATGAAATGATGGACCGCAGCGGCGCGCTGAAATTTCTTTTTACAATTAGCTCGTTTTCTAAAACCTCAATTCGGCCTGGTCCGGGCCTTCCAGCGCCAGCAAATACTGCTTGGCTGCCAGCCCGCCGGCAAACCCGGTCAGACCGCCCGACGCGCCAATCACGCGATGGCACGGCGCAATGATCGAGATGGGGTTACGCCCGTTCGCCGCGCCCACCGCCCGCACGGCTTTGGGGTTGTCGATCTGGTGGGCGATCTGGCTGTAACTGCGGGTTTCGCCAAAGGGGATGGTGAGGAGTGCCTGCCAGACCCGCTTCTGGAAGTCGGTGCCGGCGAAGTCCAGTTCCAGTTCGAACTGTTTGCGCGTGCCGTCGAAGTACTCGCGCAACTGGCGTTCGGTTTCCAGCAGCACCGGGCTGTGGTTGCTCTCGATCAACTCACCCAGGCGCACACGGTTGGCCCGTTCGGTTTCCCACAGAATGGCGCCAAGCTTGCCATTGCGCGCCACCAGGGTGAGCACACCGACCGGGGAGGGCATGAGTGTGTATTCGTAGGGCATGAGCGGGCTCCTGAATGGGCGGGTGTTGTTGCACTCTACGGCAGCCCGCACCACTGAAAACTTCGTTTCTTGCGGTTGAATTCGAGGTGATCAATGCTCTTTTTGCAGCACCTTCAGCGCTGCCGACGCGAGGAAACCCGAGCGGCTTTTTTCCTCGGGATGGTTCAGCACATATTCATCAATACGATTGAGCAGATAGCCCGGCAAAGTGATGTTGAGTTTCTGCGCCTTGCCCAGGTATTTGGTCACATCGATGTCGACTACCGCCCACGTGCAGCCGGCGTACTGTGGGTTGGCTGCATGCACGGTGACTTTCTGCGCGCTGGGAATCGGCGCGCCGTCTTCCGCGAGAATCTCGAAGTGCCCTTCGATGGCCTCACGGGCCATGGCCATGGCGTCATCCAGGTCGTCACCCGCCGAGTAGCAGCCAGGAATATCCGGGACTTCCACGCCCCAGGCATGGTTTTCGTCGCCGGTTGAAATTGCGATGGGGTACAGCATGTTCGTTGTCCTCCACGGACGGTTAACTCAGCAGAGCCTGTTTCAGAATGCTCTTGGCGGTCTTGTCCAACAGGTCCTTCTTGGGATGGGGAATCGTCACCAGCCCCGGTTTTGTCGGGTGCTTGAAATGGTGGTGGCTGCCCCTGATGCGGGCCAGGTACCAGCCGTCCGCGACGATATGACCAATCAGATATCGGCTATCCACATCACCTCCTTGTGGTGTGTGTTGGTGGAGACTATAACTACTGAAATTAAATTATCAACACTCTACCTACCGACGGTCGATGACCGGTATTTCGGTAGACGGTAAATGGAGTGTATGACTGCGCAGGAACGCTGCCCGGAAGAGGTATTGCGAGGTTTTGCGAATACGTTAGCGAGTGTGTAGTGCGTCGCCAATAACGGCGAGAAAAGCGTCAACCAGCACACTGCGCCTTTGCGCCGGGGTCAGCACTAACAACTGCGCGCACGCATCTACTTCCACCAAGGGCCGGTACGTGACGCCTTTGTTCATCAGGCTACGGGTGCACGCCGGCACCAGCGCCACGCCTTGCCCGGCCGCCACCAGTGCGATGATCGAGGTGATCTGTCGACCGGTCGGCCCCGCGCGCAAGGGTACGCCGTGTCGGCGGTACAGCTGCTCGATGGACTGGTTCAGCCCCGAACCATAATCAGCCGGAAACAGGATCAACGGATAGGCGCCCAGCTGCGCCAGGCTGACCTGCGCCTGACGGGCCAGCGGGCTGTCGCTGGACACGGCCGCCACCAGTTGCTCCTCACCCAGCGACAAGGCTTGCACCTCGTCGTTTTGCGGCAGCAGCCGGCTCAAACCGATATCCAGGCGCCCATCGGCGACCTGCGCACCGAGGCTGCCGGAGGCGCATTCCACCAGGGTCAGTTGCACATCGGGAAAGCGCTGGGAGAAGGCCTGGATCGCCTGGCTGAACAGGTCCGACAGGGCGATCGAGCTGACGTACCCCAATGCCAGTTGCCCAGCGGTTCCGGCGGCCAGTTTACCGGCGATCACTTGCGCAAGTTCCACCTGCTCCAGCACCCCACGGGCGTAGGGCAAAAACGCGCGGCCCTGGGTGGTTAGAGTCACGGTGCGGCTGGTGCGATCGAACAGCTTGAAACCCAACTCCGCCTCCAGCGCGGAAATTTGCCGGGTCAAGGGGGGCTGGGCCAGATGCAGGCGCAGGGCGGCGCGGCCAAAGTGGAGTTCTTCGGCGACCGTCAGAAAGTAACGCAGCTTGCGTAGGTCGAGCATCCTGGTCCCTGGGTATTGATCGGTCGCAAATCGGTATTGGTTTGCGACCCGCCGGCCATTCTATAAAGACCTTTCAAAATAAGACGAGAGGTTTCATGAAACTGCGCCTGCATTGTGCCCGCCTTGCCCTGTTCCTGTGTGGCTGCGCGGCGTTTCTTAACCTCTATGCCACCCAGAGCATCCTGCAGACGTTTGCGGCGCAGTTTCAGATCAGCGCCAAGGACGCAGGCTGGAGCATCACCGTCACCACCCTGGCGGTGGCGATCACTGCGCCTTTTGTCAGCCGCGTTACCGGGCGTTTCGAGCAGCGGACGGTGATTTGCGTGGCGGCGTTGCTGCTGGCGGTACCGGCGCTGATGACTGCCTATGCCGCAAGCTTTGCCGAAGTGCTGGTGTGGCGGTTCGTTGAAGGCATGTTGATACCGGTGGTGTTTGCCACCAGCGTGGCCTATATCGGCGATCGCTGGCAGGGTGGCACGGTCACCGAGGTGACCAGCCTGTATGTCGCGGGCACCGTGCTGGGCGGCTTTGCCGGGCGTTTCGTCACCGGGGTGATGACCGAGTATGTCGGCTGGCGTGAAGCTTTTGAGCTGCTGGCGGTCTTGAGCCTGATGGTCGGCGGGTTTATCCAGTTTCTGTTGCCGGCCAATCGACCCCGTGCGGTGCAAATCAAAGCGCCTTCCTCGGGCATTTTCCGCAAACCGCTGTTGGCTGCGTACGCCGTAGGTTTTTGCGTGCTGTTTTCCCAGGTTGCGGCGTTTACCTACGCAGGTTTGTACCTCGGCCTACCGCCGTTCAGCCTCGGGCCTGCAGCCTTGGGCACGCTTTACATGGTGTTCCTGCTGGCCTTGATCGTGATTCCCATCGCCGGCCGACTCAGCAAAGCCCGGCCCCATGCCGAGCTGCTGACCATCGCCGCCGTACTCGGCGTGAGCGGCTCGGCCCTGACCCTGCTGCCGTCCCTGTGGTGCATCGTCGCCGGCCTGGCGCTGAGTTCTACCGGCGTGTTCCTGGCTCAGGCGGCCGCCAATGCCTTCACTACGCTGAACGCTGGCGACAACAAGACGGGTGCGGTGGGGGTGTATCTCACCTGCTACTACCTGGGCGGCAGTTGCGGGGCCATCGCTCCGGCGTTGATCTGGGAGCGCTGGGGCTGGGCCGGGTGCGTGACGCTGATTATCGGTTTCCAACTGCTGACCCTGCTGATCGCCTTGACCGGGTGGAAATCCCCCAAGCCTGAGTTGGTTCCTACGCCATGAACGACACTGTCGCTGTGCCCGCGTCCGAAACCCCCACCCGCCGGCGCGCCTTGTTCGCCGGTTGCAGCGCCCATGCGGTGCACGATGGCCTCACCGATGTGATCTATGTGTTGCTGCCTATCTGGCAGGCTCAGTTCGGTTTGTCCTACGCCCAGATCGGCCTTTTACGCGGTGCCTATTCCGGGACGATGGCCGTGTTCCAACTGCTGGCCAGCCGCGCTGCTCGGCGTTGGGGGCGTACACCCCTGTTGGTCGGCGGTACTGCGCTGGCCGGTGTTGCCTACCTGTTAGTGGGCCAGGCGACCGGGCTGACCCTGTTGCTGGTGGCGCTGCTGCTCGGCGGTTTGGGTGCCAGCACCCAGCACCCGCTGGCGTCCTCGATGATCACCGACGCTTACGAGGAAGGTGGTGGGGTCAAACAGGCGTTGTCCCAGTACAACTTCTCCGGTGATATCGGCAAAACCCTGATCCCCGGCCTGGTCGGGTTGCTGCTCACCGTGATCAGTTGGCGGGCCAGTGCCACGCTGCTGGGGCTGCTCGGCCTGGCGGCGGCGGGGCTGTTGTGGTGGTTAATTCCTACGCAATCATCCGAATCCGCTTTAACAAAAAAGGCCAAGCCCCTCGGTGGAAGCGGCTCCGCCACCGGCCTGCGCGCGCTGATTCTCACCGGCACCCTCGACAGTGCCGTGCGCATGGGCTTCCTCACCTTTCTGCCCTTTCTGCTGCAAGCCAAAGGCGCGGGCACCGCCGGTATCGGCCTGGCCCTGACCCTGCTGTTTATCGGCGGAGCATTCGGCAAATTGCTCTGCGGCTACCTGGGTGCACGCATCGGCATGATGAAGACGGTATGGATCACCGAAACCAGCACCGCCCTGCTGATCGTCGCGGCGGTTTACCTGCCGCTCAGCGGGTTGATGGTGATGCTGCCGCTGTTGGGTTTGGCGCTCAATGGCACCTCATCCGTGCTGTACGGCGCCGTACCGGACCTGGCCGGCGCGGGCAAGCGGGAGCAGGCGTTCGCGCTGTTCTACACCGGCACGATTGGCGGCGGAGCGCTGGCGCCGGTGGTGTTTGGCGGGGTGGGGGATGCGCTGGGCGTGCCGGTGGCGGTGATGGTGTTGGCGGGGGTGTTGTTGGTGACGTTGCCGTTGGCGTGGGTGGTGGAGCGCAGTTGCACGCTTAAATAATTGACTGGTTCGCGACATGACCTGCCCGGGCAAATAGATCAATGCCGAGGGAGTGAAGTACCTTGAGCACTGTTTCAAAACGAGGCTTCGCACCCGGAGAAAATGCCTTGTAAAGACTTTCACGCCCCATGCCCGTATCGGTGGCGAGCTTCGTCATCCCGCGGGCTTTGGCCACATAGCCGAGCGCCCGGAGAAATTCCTCATTGTCGCCGTCGGCCAAAACCTGAGAGAGGTATTCGCTGATGGCCTCGTCACTGTCGAGCAACTCGGCCATGTCAAATGTCGTTAATGTTTGAGTCATGATCAAATCTCCTTTGCTAGTTTTCTTGCTCGTCGGATATCGGCGTCTTGCGAAGATTTGTCGCCGCCGGCCAGCAATATGACGATCTTTCTGCCGCGTAGAGTGAAATAAACCCGATAACCCAAACCGACATCTATCCGCATTTCTGAAATGCCTTCGCCAAGCGTTTTGAAATCACCCAGGTTGCCCATAGTGGCTCTTTCAATACGTCGACCAATTGCGATCTTGGCTCGCAAATCGCGTATGGCTGAATGCCAGTGAGTGAAGGTATGGGTTTGCCGAATCGAGTAGCTCACAGGACCTCACACGGGCTTAATGTATCCATTTGGATACGGCTTGGCAATAGGGATGACTGACAGCAAAGGTGGGGGAGAATGCTGCGAGCGCGCCTCGGTTTCAAACGCTTTTAAGGGTTTTCCTATTGCCAAATCCTGCGGGTCGCTACGAAGCCTTTGAGTGGCTTTTGAACCTTGCGGTATTGCCTACGCAACTATCAGAATCGTCCGAGTTGTGCGCTTTGGGCGAGCTCTTTAAGGTTCGTTTGCCGCTGCCCATCAGCGGTCGGGTTTAGTAGCCCGATAAAACAATACGGCGTACGGCTATCCTTACTGTCAGGCAACTTCATGCCTGTGCTTATTGGTAGCTGTGCGCAGGGCGTCTTCGGGCGCGCCGGTTTTCGGATTGTTTTTCCGGTCTACTAACCTGCGTACAGCTGCCACCCTTACCCCTTGGGTGGTAGTCCTTACCGAGGATCAACAGATGTGTAATGACGCATGTAATCCAACCGTAAAACTGTTCAGCGTCCGCCCGGAGGTCAACACTGAATCGTTGCTCGCCAACGCCTACGAGACCATCGCCGGCGCCGGCGCGATGACCAACGAGTTCGCCGAAAGCCTGCCTTCCCAACAGCGCTATCTGGCCCTGGCCATTCAGCAGATGATTGAGTTGGGGCTAATGCTGGTCGAAGCGGCGCAGGACCGCGTGGACCGAGCCGCGTAAGATCTTTCGCGCACTGCACCAGGCTTGCCTTCCCAGGCCGCCCATACCAAGGGGGAGGGGAGCCAAAAATCTACAGCCTCTTAAAGATTCGACGTCAGCGAAAACGGAATGCGTAACGCACCAATAGGCCCTTCCCGCACACCGCACATTTCATCGTGGACGCAGTGCTGCACCAGCACGCAGGGGAACGGTGGGACCCGCTGCAACAGATCCCGCAAGTGGGTAGTGGAGCCGATGCGCAATGGCTTTCCATCATCATTCATCAGCGTCTTCTGTTCGTGACCCAGGCTGATGCGCGCCAGGTAGAACCCGCCCTCCAGCGACAGCAACTCCAGTTCACGTACCTCGCCTTTCACGGCCAGCTCAGTCAGCGTTTGCAAATTCATGACTTCCCCTCATTGGCGGCGAAAAAACAACGTGACCTGGCCCCACTCCACGCCGAACTTGGACATGCTCGAACGGTTGATCATCGTGTCCTCATCCATCAGGTACATCCAGTCGTCAAAACTGACTTCGTACACCGAGCCATCCACCGGCAAATTGAGCCTGTAGCGCCAGCGCAGCGCGTTACCCGCCACCTCGCCGATTGCCTCGCCCACCACATCCCCGGCCCGCCCGCGCCAGCGTCCCGGGCCGTCCGGCGTCAGCGTCCAAACGCGTTGCTGGCGCGTGCCATCGCTGTACAGGAAGCGCTCGTCGAGGATCAACGCGTCGCCCTCTTGCCGGCTGGCAATCGTCACCTCAAAGCGCTTGGCCACTTCCCCCGAGCGTTTCTGGAAAATGCCCCAGGCCTTCACGGGTTTGCTGAAAAAGCGCTTGAGGTCCAGCTGCGGTTGCTGGTCGGCGTAGTGGCCGACTTCGACATTGCTGCAACTGGCCAAGCTCAGTGCCAGCAACAGTGAAACCAGTAGACGGGTCATGGCCTGGCTCTTCGATTGGGCGAGGCGAAGCGCCTGCGCTCGAAGCTTGATACTTGTACAGAAAAATTAGTTTGTACAGGTTTGTGGTCGCTTCATTTTATAAAATGAAGCGGTTTGGCAGGCAAATCCCAAACCCCGCGCATAAAAAAACCGGCCACCTGGGGCCGGTTTTTTTACGCATCCCCCGCCAAAACCAACCTGACGCAGGAGCAAAATTTGAGTGGAGCGGGTAGAGGGAATCGAACCCTCGTCGGAAGCTTGGGAAGCTACTGTTCTACCATTAAACTATACCCGCTCAGAGCGGCTGACTTTGTACCAGATGTTCGCTTGGATTTGAAGTTTTTCTTCTAAAAATATGCAGGTGTGGCGAGGCAGCTTGCTGCCGCTGGAGTGCGAAGCGCTCCCAAATCAGTGGGGCTGCTTCGCACCCCAGCGCAAGCAAGCTTGCTCGCCACAGTAACCCTGCCTTTCAAATCGCAAACGCATGCTGTGTCTGGCCCTGGTGATAACGCAATCGGCTGACCTGCCGCTCGGGTTTCAGAAACCCCACCACTGCCTCTTTGCTGTCCCGGCACGCCGCCTTGTGCTCCATATCCAGAAAATGCCCGGTCGCCTGAATGGTGCTGAAGCTGCTGTTGGGCACGTATTGGCCGAACTGCCGTGCATCCTGGGCGCTGGTGTATTCGTCCCATTCGCCGTTGAGGAACAGCACCGGTACGTCGATCTGGCGCGCGGCCTTGAGGTAGCAGAGTCGGTCGCTGTTGAGCACTTGGCTGATGTGAAAGTGCATCTGCCCGTATTCGTGCTCGGCCAGGCTGCTCACGTGTTTGTAGTTGAAGCGCTTGAACAGCGACGGCAGGTGTTTGCCGATGGTGCTGTTGACCAAGTGGCCGACGCGGTCGCGGTCGAGGTTGCCGAGGTAGTCGACGCCGCGTTCCAGATAGTCGCGCATGGGCGCGTTGATCACCGGCGAGAACGAGCTGATCACGGCCTTTTCCACGCGACGCGGGCGCTGGGCCAGGGCGACGAGGGTTGCCGCACCGCCCCAGGAGAACGACAGAATGTGTTCGGCGGCGAAGTGGTCGATCAGTTCCAGCAGGATCTGGCCTTCGACTTCCTTCGTCAGCATTTGCTCATGGCGGTTATGGATTTTGGAGCGACCGGCGTAGGGCTGGTCGTACAAAACCACGTTGAATTGCGGGTACAGGCTTTTCACGGTCTGGGCGAAAGAGGCCGTGGTGGCCATGGAGCCATTGACCAGGATGATGGTCTTTGCCGCAGCATCCGCGCGATAGAACTCCGTGTAAACCCGATACTGACCCTGTATATCCAACACAGCGATTTCTGGCCTCATGTCGTAAGACTCCTG